>Ga0247812_10000800_pt1 | contig 18122 bp, 15 predicted proteins | sample UWRJL149409B1_FD_178011 | JGI IMG/M metagenome (GOLD analysis project Ga0247812, IMG submission 178011) | Plant litter microbial communities from Arlington Agricultural Research Station in Wisconsin, United States - UWRJ-L149-409B-1 | ecosystem: Environmental > Terrestrial > Plant litter >...
CGGCGGCGGGCTGCATCAGCGGGCAGTGGAAGGGCGCCGAGACGTTCAGCGGGATCGCCCGCGCGCCCAGTTCCTTGGCCTTCTCGATGGCCAGATCGACGGCGGCCTTGTCGCCCGAGATCACGATATTGCCGGCGTTGTTGTCATTGGCGACGACGCAGACGCCGACGGCCGAGCCGGCGCGCGCCGCCTCTTCCGCCAGGGCCAGGTCCGTCTTGGGACCGATCAGCGAGGCCATGGCTCCGCGACCGACCGGCACGGCCCGCTGCATGGCCTGACCGCGCAGCTTCAGCAGCCGCGCCGTATCCGCCAGCGTCAGGGCCCCGGCCGCGCACAGCGCCGAATATTCGCCCAGCGAATGGCCGGCGACGAAGGCGGCGCGGGTGACGTCGACGCCGAACTCGGCCTTCAGCACCCGGGCCGCGGCGACCGAGACGGCCATCAGGGCCGGTTGGGCGTTCTCGGTCAGGGTCAGCTGGTCCTCGGGCCCTTCGCGCATCAGCTGCGACAGGTTCTGGCCCAGGGCCTCATCGACCTCGGCGAAGACGGCGCGGGCGCTGTCGAAGGCGTCGGCCAGGGCCGCGCCCATGCCGAGGCTCTGACTGCCTTGTCCGGGAAACAGGAGGGCGAGGGTCATGGAAGGGTCCGTCAGCCATTGAATCAGGCGCGGAGGGGTAGGACGATCATTCCCCGAGGGCAAGCGGGGGCGTCGGAAGCCCCGCGTCAGGCCTTCCGGGACAGACCGCAGCACCGCGCCGTGTTCGCCAGGCGACACAGGCCAGCGGCCCACCATACACCGCTCTTATTGCGATTGACTTGCATTATGGTTCTCACTAACCGCCGGGCAGCTTTGCCTTGGGGACATTCATGTTACGCAACCGACTTCTCGTTTCGACCGCCGCTGGCGTCGTCGCCCTTCTTTCGGGCGTCGCCCACGCCGGAACCGAGCCGTCGGCGGCCGCAGCCGTCCAGAGCGATCCCGGCGATCCCACGGCCCTCGACGACATCATCGTCACCGGCGAGAAGACCGACCGGTCCCTGCAGGACACGCCCGCCAGCGTCGGCGTCGTCACCGCCCGTCGCGTCGAGCAGGAAGCCATCCAGACCCTGGCCGAAGTGTTCCAGCGGACCGCCAACGTGTCCGAAACCTATGGTCACCAGGGCTTCACCATCCGCGGCGTGAACAACCAGGGCGTCTCCGGCGGCGGTAACGCCGCCCTGACGACGATCTATGTCGACGGCGCCCCCCTGCCCTCGGGCATCGCCTTCAGCGGCCCGACCGACGCCTGGGACATGCGTCAGGTCGAGATTTTCCGCGGCCCGCAATCGACGCTGCAGGGACTGAACGCCCTCGCCGGCGCCGTGGTCATGCGATCCAACGACCCGACCATGACTTGGGACGCCCGGGTTCGCGCCGTGCTCGCCGATCCCGAAGAGACAGCCTTCGCCTTCGCCGGCGGCGGCCCGATCATCCAGGACGAACTGGCGTTCCGCGTCTCGGTGGAAAAGCGCGACAGCGACGGCTTCATCCACAACACCGTCCGCAATGCGCCCGAGGATCCCGTCGACACCCTGACGGTGCGCTCCAAGCTTCTGTGGACGCCGGCCAGCGCGCCCGACTTTCAGGCAAGGCTGGGCTACACCCGTTTCGAAGGCGATGGCGGTTACGAGTTCAGCTACAGCGACCGCGACGCCTCCGGATTCTACAGCGCACGCGAGACGGCCCAGAACACGGCCAATACCGCCAAGGTCGACGCCGACCTCGCGACACTGGAACTGACCTACGACATCTCCGACAGCCTGACGGTGACCAGCGCGACTTCGTGGAACAGCGTCACCCATGTCTCGCAGTACGACGGCGACGGCGGCCCGCAGAACATCTCATACGGCGGCTCGGTGAACGACTACGATACGGTGACCGAGGAGCTTCGCGTGAACTATGCGGGCGACCGCTGGCATGGCCTGCTCGGCGCCTTCTACTACAATCGCGACACGCTCGGGACGTCCGCCAGCCGCACCAATGTGACCACGCCGGTCAATACGATCTCCGCCCTGCTGCAGGGTGGTGGGCTGGACGCCGCGACCGCCGGATTTATCGCCAACCTGTACGCGACCGCCTTGCCCGTCATTCCCGTCGACTACACGTCCAACATCCCCAACGAGGTCAAGACCTACGCGCTGTTCGCGGATGGCGGCTGGGACGTCAGCGACAAGCTGTCGCTGATCGGCGGCTTCCGTTGGGACTACGAGAAGAACGCCACCACGGTGCGGCAGACGGCCGTGTTCGTCGGGACCTATCCCAACCCCGCGGCGTTCGGGCCGATGCTGGCGCCGGCGATCACCGGCATCAATGCGGGCGTCGCCGGCCTCGTCGCCCAGGCCGGCGCCTCAACGCCCGAGGCCGAGCGGACGTTCGAAGCCTTCCTTCCGAAGCTGGGCCTGCGCTACGAGTGGACGGAGGATCTGTCGACGGCGTTCGTCGTCCAGCGCGGCTATCGCTCGGGCGGATCGAGCTCGAACATCGCGCGCTCAGCAGTGTTCGCTTACGAGCCGGAATACACCTGGAACTACGAGGGATCGGTCCGTTCGCTGTGGCTGGACGGATCGCTTACGGTCAACGCCAACGTCTATTACGTGGACTGGACCGACCAGCAGGTGAACGTCAATTTCGGCCTCAACTCGTTCGACAACAACACCGTCAACGCCGGCAAGTCGCACCTGTACGGCTTCGAGGTCGAGGCCAACCATCGCCTGAGCACCGCCTTCGACTGGTACGGCTCCGTGGGCTATTCGAAGACGAAGTTCGACGAGTTCACCACCAACATCGCGGGCGTGTCCGACGACCTGAGCGGCACAGAGTTCGCCTTTGCACCCGAATGGACCCTGGCGGCAGGCGGCAACTATCGTTGGGGATCGGGCTTCATCGCCAATCTGAACGTCAACTACCGAACCAAGGTCTTCAGCGCAGCAGGGGCTTTCCAGCCCGGCAGCGAGGTCCCCGGTCGGACCCTCGTCAACGCCAGGGTCGGCTATGAGACCGACCGCTGGGGCGCCTATCTCTATGGCAAGAACATCCTCGATGAAGAGTATCTGACCTATGTCCGTGACGACACCTTCCAGGGCATGCTCGGCGACCCGCGTGTTGTGGGCGTGATTCTGCAGGCCCGCTGGTGAGCGACGCGGCGGCCACGGCCGGCTGGACGAGCCTGTTGCTGGCGGGCGCCGTCGGCGCCGCCTGGCTGCTGCGCCGGTCGTGGGGCGATCGCAGCGTTTCGCGCCCCTGGTGGATTCTGGCCGGCTGGGCCGTCGCGGCGGTTCTGGTGGTCCTCGGCGGCCTGACCCTGGGGTCGGGGCGTGGCCCCTTCATCGCCTTCACCGTCGTGTCGGTGGCCGCCCTCGCGGTGGTCGTGGCCAATATCCAGCTGCGCGAAGCCAAGGTCCGGGGTGACAAGAGCCTCGCGCCCGAACCCTCCGACCGCGTGTCCAAAGCCTGGCGAGGCTGGCTGAGGGGTCTGCTGGCCGGTCCGCTGGGCATGATCGCGGCCATGGGCGTCGCCATCGCCTTCGCCGCCTTCTGTCCCGGGGCCGCCCAGACCCGATTGGTCATCGGCGGGCTGATGGTGCCGGTCCTGTGGGGCGGGGCCATGGCCTGGACGCTGGCCGACGACCGCATCCTGAGAGCCACCGCCGTCCTCGTCGGCGTCAGCATCGTCACCTTCACCGCCGCCGTTCTGAAGGGCTTCTCATGACCACGGACACGACACCGAAGCCGAAGCCGCCGAAGAAGGCCGGCAAGCCGATCTGGCCCAAGGTTCCCGCCGGCTTCGTCCGCTCGGTGTTGGCGGGCCACTCGGCGCTGGGTCTGGCCTTCGCAGCTCTGATCTATCTTGTCTGCTTCTCGGGCTCGGTCGCCGTGTTCGCGCGCGAGTTCCAGCGCTGGGAACAGGCCGGCGTTCCTGTGATGACCACCGCTGCGCCAGCCGCTATTCAAAACGCCATGGAACAGGCGATCCGCGCCGCTGGTGACGGGATCGAGCACGTCTACATCACCGCGCCGTCGCCGGACCTCCCGCGCCTGTCGGTGATCACCGACGCTCATGGCCAGCACCGGACCTTCCAGCCCGACGCCTCCGGCGCGCTGACGGACTCAGGCGAGCCGGTGTGGACCGAGTTCATGACCCGACTGCACATCAACCTGCACCTGCCCCAGACCTGGGGCATGTTCGTCGTCGGCCTGACCGGTGTGGCGCTGCTCTCCTCGCTGATCTCGGGCGTTCTCGCCCACCCGCGGGTGTTCAAGGACGCCTTCCATCTGCGCTGGGGCGGCTCCAAACGGCTGCAGGAGGCGGATCTGCACAACCGGCTGGGGGTCTGGGCCCTGCCCTTCCACGTCATCGTGTCCCTCACCGGCGCCCTGCTGGGTCTGACCACAATCATCGTCGGCGTCCTGGCCATGGCGATGTTCCAGGGCGACACCGCCAAGGCCTACGCCCTGTTCCTGCCACCGATCGTCGACGATCCCCGCCCGGCGCCGTCCCTGCCCAACCTGATCCCCGCGCTGGAGGCGACGCAGCGGCTGTCGCCCGGCTCGATCCCAACCTTCATAGGCCTGGAGCACCCGACCGAGATGGGTCAGGCCGTGCTGGTCAATGCGTCCCGGCCCGGCCGGCTGATCGCCGCCGACTCCTTCTATTTCGACGGCAAGGGCGAGTTGCTGGACAAATCGCAGACGATCGAGAGCAATCTGGGCGAGAAAATCCTGGGCTCGCTGGGGCCCCTGCATTTCGGCTGGTACGGCGGCATCCTGCTGAAGATCGCCTATGGGCTGTTGGGTCTGGCCCTGACCTCGGTCACGGCCAGCGGCGTCGCCATCTGGCTGGCCCGTCGGCGCGACAAGGGTCGCCCCGCCCCGCGCTGGGAGCGGGTCTGGATCGCCACGGTCTGGAGCCAGCCACTCGCCTTCGCCGCCTCGGCCCTGCTGGTCGTAGCCCTCGGCGAGCCTGCCGCCGTTGCGCCCCTCGCTCTCTGGGGGATGGTCACCCTGGTCACCGTCGCAGGCTCCCTGCGGTTCGAGCCGAAGCGTCTGTCGGCGTTCCTGAGACTGGGAACGGCAGGCGTGATCCTGGCCCTCATCGCGGCCCACATCGCCCGGCACGGCGGCGCCTACGCCGATCCCGCCGCCTGGGGCGTCAACGCCGCGCTTGGCCTGGTCGCCGCGGTGCTGGCGACAAGCGTCGTCCTTGGACGCCGCTAACCGGAGCCTGCGCGACCCTGACGGCCTGTCGACTGCAACGGCTTCCTTGCCAGCTGCGCTCTTTTCACCTATAGGCCACCGCTTTCCAGGGCTTCGGTCCTGATGCGGAACGCCAAAGGGTTCGGGAAGTCATTCCGGCCGCCGCTTCAGGATCCATCGTGGACCAGACTTTACCCGGTCTGTCCGCGCCGACGCCCCACAAGGGAGACTGACGAATGGCTCTTTACGAGCACACGGTCATGACGCGCCAGGATATCAGCGCGCAACAGGCCGAAGCCCTCAACGACACCATCAAGGACCTCATCGTCGCCGGCGGCGGCACTGTGGCCAAGATCGAGTACTGGGGCCTGCGCAACCTGACCTACCGGGTCAAGAAGAACCGCAAGGCGCACTACTCCCTGCTCGCCATCGACACGCCTCCGGCCGCCATGGCCGAAGTCGAGCGTCAGCTGGGCATCAACGAAGACGTGCTGCGCTGGCTGACCGTCAAGGTCGAGGAACTCGACCTGGAACTGTCGCCCCTGCTGGCCCGCCGTGAACGCGAGCGCGAACGCGACCGCGATCGTCCCGCCCGCACCGACGACGTCGCAGTCGAAGCGTAAGGAACAGCATCATGACCGATACCACTGCAACCCGCGACGCCAAGACCCCGGGCACGCCCGCCGGTTCCGGCGGCGGCGGACGCCGTCCGTTCAACCGTCGCCGCAAGACCTGCCCGTTCTCGGGCGAAGGCGCGCCGAAGATCGACTACAAGGATGTGAAGCTGCTGCAGCGTTACATCTCCGAACGCGGCAAGATCGTGCCCTCGCGCATCACCGCCGTTTCCCAGATCAAGCAACGCGAACTGGCCAAGGCCATCAAGCGCGCCCGCTATCTGGCCCTCCTGCCTTACGTGGTGAAATAAGATGAAGGTCGTTCTGCTCGAACGCGTCGATAACCTCGGCGCCATCGGCGACGTCGTCACTGTCAAGGACGGTTTCGCCCGTAACTTCCTTCTCCCCCGCGACAAGGCGCTGCGCGCCACGTCCAAGAACCTGGAGAAGTTCGAACTCGACCGCGTCGCCATCGAGGCGCGCAACGAGAAGAACAAGGCCGAGTCCCAGAAGATCGCCGACAAGATCGACGGGCAGGTCTACGTCCTGATCCGCCAGGCGGGCGAAACCGGTCAGCTGTACGGCTCGGTCGGCGGTCGCGACGTCATGGAATCGATCCAGGCCGAAGGCGGCAAGGTCGAGCGCTCGCAGATCGTGCTCAACACGCCGATCAAGAGCCTGGGTCTCCACGTCGTGCCGGTTCGCCTGCACGCCGAGGTCTCGGCGACCGTCACGATGAACGTGGCGCGCTCGGCCGAGGAAGCCGAACGTCAGGCCAAGGGCGAGGACGTCATCAAGGCGGCCTACGACGAAGACCGTGAACTGGCCGCCGAACAGGCCCGCGACATGGTCGAGGGCGGCGCCGGTCAACAGGACGGCCTGGGTTCCGAAGCCTAAGTCTCTCCGACGATCGAAGACGACATCAGGGGCGCGCTCGCAAGGGCGCGCCCCTTTTGCTTGCCCGGCGGCTCTCTTGAGCCACACCGAACTATGTCATTTTTACAACGAGAACGGTTCGCAGCATTGACCATGCTTGACCTCCCCTCTCGCGGGACCCAGCTTGCATGAAATACTGGTTTCCATTGCAAGTGCGCAATCTCATTGCCCTTTCATGATCAGTAGGCGGAACAGTCATCGGCGATCCAACGTCGGGGCCTCCAGAATGACAATCGCTCATGGCGCGGAAACGCGTCGTCTCAATCCTCCCCTCGGTCAGGCCATACATGCACGTTCGAACCACCCGCTCCCTGCTTCTGGCGTTCGCCTCCGCGAGCACCCTCCTCGCCTGCCCCATCGTGGCCATGGCCCAGACGGCGGATCAGGAAGAAGCGGCGAACCTCGACGAAATCGTCGTCACCGGCACCCGTACTGTCGGCCGGACGCGCCTGGACACCATCGCTCCCGTTGACGTGATCTCGGCCGAGACCCTGCAGCGCACGGGCACAGGCACGGAAACCGCTGCCGCCCTCGCCGCCGCCGCCCCCTCGATCAACTTCCCCCGCCCGGCCATCTCCGACGGTTCGGATCACGTCAGGCCCGCGACCCTGCGCGGCCTCGCCCCCGATCAGACCCTGGTCCTGATCAACGGCCAGCGCGGCCATGTCTCGGCCCTGGTCAACGTCAACGGCAACATCGGCCGCGGCTCAACCGCCTTCGACCTGAACACCATTCCGTCGGTCACGCTCGGCACCGTCGAGGTCCTGCGGGACGGCGCCTCGGCCCAGTACGGTTCTGACGCCATCGCGGGCGTCATTAACCTGCGCCTGCGCGAGGCCCGCGAAGGCGGCGGCCTGACCTTCAATTACGGCCAGTTCGACACCGAGTACGACACGGCACGTGGCTCCCATTCAGCAGAAGACGGCATCCAGCGTTCCGTCGCCGGCTGGGTCGGCCTGCCGCTGGGCGAAGAAGGCTTCCTCACGGTTTCCGGAGAGCTTCAGAGCCGTGAAGCGACCAACCGCTCCGACTACGCCGCGCCGACCGCGACGCCGGCCCCTACTTCGACCACCACCGTCCTCGGCCGGTACGGCGACCCTGAAGTCGACGCCCAATCCCTGTGGTTCAACGCCGGTCTGCCCGTCGGCGCGAGCGGTTGGGAAGCCTATGCTTTCGGCGGCGTGCAGCACAAGGAAACGGCATCGGCCGCAACGGCCCGGGCATTCAACAACGCGAACAACCTGAACCCGGCCGGCGCGCCCTTCTATCCGAACGGCTTCCTGCCGATGATCGGCACGGAAATCGTCGACACCAACATCTACGGCGGCGTGAAGGGTGAGGCGGCCGGCATCGACTGGGACCTGTCGGCCAGCTACGGCAAGAACACGATCGACTACCGCGTGTTCAACTCGGTCAACGCTTCGCTGGGCACGATCTCGCCCAGCGAATTCGAAGCCGGCGGTCTCGAGTACGACCAGTTCATGGTCTCCGTCGATGGCGTCAAGCCGCTGGAAGTCGGGCTGATCGAACCGCTGAACCTGGCGTTCGGCGTCGAGTATCGCGCTGAAAGCTTCGCCGTCGAAGCCGGCGAACTGGCGTCCTATGTCGCTGGCCCGGTTCCGGGCAAAACGCCCGGTTCGCAAGGCTTTCCGGGCTTCAGTCCCTCGAACGCCGTTGACGAGGACCGCAACAGCTGGGGCGCCTACATCGACCTGGAAGGCAAGCTGACCGAAGCCCTGTCCTTTGGGCTGGCGGGCCGCTACGAAGATTATTCCGACTTCGGCGACCAGTTCACCGGCAAGGTCTCGGCCCGCTACGACTTCAGCCACGCCTTCGCCCTGCGCGGCGCGGTGTCCACCGGCTTCCGGGCGCCTGCCCTGCAACAACAGTACTTCAGCTATACGGCGACCAACTTCGTCGCCTCGGCGCCCCCTCCCGGCCTGCTGCAGACCGTGAAGCTGCGCGTCGATGATCCGATCGCGGTGGCGCTGGGCGCCAAGCCGCTGGAAGCCGAAACCTCGGTCAACTATTCGCTGGGCGCCGTCTTCCGTGCGGGCGGCTTCGAGCTGACCGTCGACGCTTACCAGATTGATGTGGACGACCGGATCGTCTTCACCGAACTGCTGGGCACGACCCGGCCCAGCCAGGATGCGGCGACCATAGCCCGGATCCAAGCCATCCTGGCCGCCTATCCCGGCGGCGTGACGGCGGCTCAGTTCTTCACCAACGGACTCGAAACCTCGACGACCGGCGTAGACATCGTTGGCCGCTATCGTCTGGCCAGCGACCTCGGTCGTTTCGACTTCACCCTGGCGGGCAACTACAACGAGACCTCGGTAGACAAGACGCCCACCGCCCCTGCCGGCATTTCCAACAACCCCGACCTCTACTACTTCGACCGCGCCAACATCCTCGCGTTCGAGGAAGGCACGCCCAAGACCAAGGTCACCGGCAGCGTCGACTGGAGCTGGGACGCCTGGAGCGCATCGGCCAAGGCGACCTATTACGACAGCGTTCTGGTCGCCAACAACACGACCAGCCTGGACTACTCGACCGGCGACGCGACCCTTGTCGATCTGGAAGGCCGTTATGAATTCCCGATCGGCGTGGCCCTCGCCCTGGGCGTGAACAACGTCACAGACGAGTACCCGGAATACACCCCGACGACCGTGAACGGCGCCACCGGTTCGGTCGGCTTCCCGCAGTACTCGCCGTACGGCTTCAACGGCCGCTTCTTCTACGGTCGGGTCAGCTACAGCTTCTAGGTTCCTGCCGGAAGCACCACGAGACGGCGCGGGGATCGCTCCCCGCGCCGTTTTTCGTTCAGCCGCCCTTTTTCCGCCGTCAGCCTTCAGGCAAGCTTCGCCGCACAACCGGGGAATATGATCATGGCGACGAAACGCATTCTGGCCCTCGCCATGGCGATCAGTCTGCTGGCGACCGCGGCCAGCGCGATGACGGTGCAGGAGTTTCTGACCACCGCCAGCCGCATCCCGATGAACCCGACCGCCATGCTCCGCTCGGACACCCGGCAGTTGATGGGCGAGTTCCGCGGCGCGGTCCGCACCGTCCGGCAGGAGCAGACCGCCGCTCAGGCCGCCGGTCGGCCCTCGCCCACCTGCATGCCCGAGAAGGTCGGCTTCTCGCCCAACGACATCCTGGCCCGGTTCAACGCCATCCCGGCCGGGCGCCGCCAGATCAGCGTCACCCAGGCCGTCCGCGAATGGATGGCCGAGCGCTACCCCTGCCCGGCCTGATGCGGTGACGTCGCGTAACGCCGATCCGTCCGCCCACTGACAGGACTGGGGATTTTCGCCCTGTCCCCAGATGGCCCCAAACTGTCCACGACGGTGGCCGCGTCCGCGCATGTCGCAGACACGTGCGAAGGGTAAGGCGTTAACCCAATGAACGCTTTCGCCCCCTTCTCGGCCGACTCCGTCGCCATCCCGTCCCTGCCGCACAACCTCGAGGCCGAGCAGGCGCTTCTGGGCGCGCTGATGTTCGACAACGCGATCTTCGAGCGTCTGTCCGACCGGCTGCGCGGTTCGCACTTCTTCGAGCCCTTCCATCAGCGCCTCTATGACGCGATCGAGGACCATATCCGTCAGGGGATGCTGGCCGAACCCACGATCCTGATGGAGCGGTTCAAACAGGACCCGGCCTTCGCCGAGTTCGGCGGCCTGCGTTATCTGGCCGACCTGATGGACCGGGCGCCCCCGGGGGCCAATGCGCCCGACTATGCGCGGGTGGTCTATGACCTGGCCCTGCGTCGCGATCTGATCCGTATCGGCGGCGAGATCATCAAGGACGCGCCCGATCCCGAGACCCCGGCCATCGACCAGATCGAACAGGCCGAACTGACCCTGTATTCGCTGGCCGAATCCGGCGCGCCGTCCTCGGGTTTCGTCAGCTTCTCGACCGCTCTGGCCGGCGCCGTGGAGATGGCGGGCGAGGCCTATCAACGCGACGGCAAGCTGGCGGGTCTGGCCACCATGCTCGACGATCTGGATTCCAAGCTCGGCGGCATGCACCCGTCCGACCTTCTGATCCTCGCGGGCCGTCCGTCGATGGGCAAAACGGCGCTGGCGACCAACATCGCCTTCAACGTGGCGCGCAACTACCGCTGGGAGCCGACGCCGGACGGGCGGAAGACGGTCAGCGGTGGCGTGGTCGCCTTCTTCTCGCTGGAAATGAGCGCCGAACAACTGGCCATGCGGATCCTGGCCGACGCCTCGGGCGTGTCGTCCGACAAGCTGCGCAAGGGCGAGATCGACGCCTCGGACTTCGGCAAGGTGCGCGATGCGGCGATCGAGATCGGCGAAAGCCCGCTGTTCATCGACGCCACCGGCGGCCTGGCCATCTCCAAGCTGGCGGCTCGCGCACGGCGGCTGAAACGGATGGACCAGGGCCTGGACCTGATCATCGTCGACTATCTTCAGCTGATCACCGTGGGCGAGGGCAACGGCAACAAGAACCGGGTGCAGGAGGTGTCCGAGATCACCGGCGGCCTCAAGGCCCTGGCCAAGGAGCTGAACGTTCCGATCATCGCCCTGTCGCAGCTGTCGCGTCAGGTCGAGAACCGCGAGGACAAGCGGCCGCAACTGTCCGACTTGCGGGAGTCCGGCTCGATCGAGCAGGACGCCGACTGCGTGATGTTCGTGTACCGCGAAAGCTACTATCTGGGCCGGACCGAGCCGCGCGAGGGCACGCCGGAGCATATGCAGTGGCAGGAAGACATGGACCGGCTGCAACATCAGGCCGAGGTCGTCATCGGCAAGCAGCGGCACGGCCCCATCGGCATCGTGAAACTGAGCTTCGACGCCGACACCACCCGGTTCGGCAACCTGGCCCGTGACGGCCGCTATGGCTCCAGCTTCAGCGACATCCCGGAATAGGCAGGCTGCGCTGGAAACGTCTGGCGTCGCATGAAACTTGCGGCATAAGGCGCAGATGACCGCCCCCGCCACACTGACCGTCGACCTCAATGCGCTGGCGCGAAACTTCCATGCCCTGGCCGCCATATCGGGCGCGCCGGTGCATCCGGTGGTCAAGGCCGACGGCTATGGGCTGGGCGCCGTGGCCTGCGCCATGCGCCTGATGACCGAGGGCGCGCGAACCCTCTTCGTCGCACGGGCGACCGAGGGGCTGGCCCTGCGCGCAGCCCTGGGGGCTGAACCGGTCATCTATGTGCTGGATGGTTGTCATGGCGAGACCGCCAGCGCGCTGAAGGCGGCGAACCTGCGCCCGGTCCTGAACCATCCCGTCCAGAAACAGGCGTGGGACGCGATCGGCGGCGGCGCCTGCGGGATCCAGATCGACACCGGGATGAACCGGCTTGGCTATCGCATCGAGGACGCGCCGGAGCCCTTCGCCGGGCTGGAACTGGTGATGAGCCACCTCGCCTGCTCCGACGATCCGGCCGAGCCGATGAACCGGCGCCAGCGCGACGCCTTCGCGGCCGTCGCCGGACGGTATCCGGGCGCGACGCGATCCTTCGCCAATTCGGGCGGTTGCTTCCTGGGTCAGGACTTCGGGTTCGACGCCGTGCGTCCGGGCATCTGCCTGTACGGCGGCGGGCCGGAAGGGCGTCCGAACGCGCGGATCGCCCCCGTCGCCACCCTGACGGCCGAGGTCCTGCAGGTGCGAAACGTGCCGGCGGGCGAGAGCGTCGGCTATTCGCGAGGCTTCGTCGCCGACACGCCCCGGCGCATCGCCACCTGCGCCGCCGGTTATGCGGACGGCGTCCTGCGCAGCTACAGCCCGCGCGGCGAGGTGTGGGCCCATGGCGCCCTGCGGCCGATCGTCGGCAGGGTGTCGATGGACGTCATCGCAATCGACATCGCCGACGCGGAGATCCGCGTCGGCGACAGGGTCGAACTGTTTGGAGCCCGCAGGCTTCTGGACGACGCAGCCCGGGCGGCGGGCACCATCAGCTATGAACTGCTGACCTCGATCACCGCCCGCGTGCCCCGCGTCTATGTCGGCTGAAGCCGTCTAGACGACGACCGAGCCGACAGCAGCCGCACCGCCCAGGGCCAGCCCGCCCACCACGGCGCCGACGACGGCGCCGATGACCAGATAGATCACGACGGCCGCGATCACGACGACGACCGCGTAGACCACCGTCTTGTCCTTGGGCGCGTTCATCAGGGGGCTGAGGCCCGTGTACAGCAGGTACAGGCTATAGAGGCCCAGAATGCCGAGCACGGCCAGCGCCGGGATAATGCCGAACACGCCCGCCAGCCACGAGGCCGTGGACGAATAGACCGCGACCTTCATCGCTGCGAGCCGGTCCTTGGTCCCGCCGAAGCTCGGCGCCAGCGCCTCGATGACCAGACCCAGCAGATAGGCGCCCAGCAGGGCGAGGCCATAGGCGACGACCGCCCCGACGATCGCGCCCAGGATCGGGGTGCGATAGACGGCGCCGAGGACGTTGACGCCGAACAGCTGGCCGCCGATCAGGCCGCAAACCGGGCCGATCAGGGCGAGGGGTACGGCGTAGCCGACGAACAGCCCCTTCACCGTCGCGGGTTCGCCTCGAATGATCTCCCACTCCCGCGCGGGCTGCAGCAGGATGCCCTTTACGCGGGAGACGAACGAGGGGCTCAGGGCGGGGGGATTGTCGGTCAAGGCAAGGCTCCGGATCGGAAAATTTCAGGCAGAACATTGTAAGCTTTGCCGCACCGAACGGTTCCGTACGCAGCGATGGAAATGCGACGTACCGGTCCTCCGATCCCGGGAACGACCGCCTCTGACGCAGGCCTGCGTCAACGATCCTGTACACGCCACGAATCGTCGGCCGCTGTATGAGGACGTCCATGGCCAGAGACGGCGCGATCTATGTTTGTCAGTCCTGCGGGGCCGTCCATGGCAAATGGGCGGGCCAGTGCAGCGCCTGCAACGAATGGAATTCCATTGTCGAGGAGAGCCGGTCCGCGCCGCCGGGAGCCCTGAAGCCCGTCAGCGCGGCGAAGACCCGCGGACTGCAGTTCGAATCCCTGTTGTCCGACACGCCGGAGCCGCCACGCATCGTCACCGGTGTGGCCGAGTTCGACCGGGTCTGCGGCGGCGGGGTGGTGCCGGGCTCGGCCATCCTGCTGTCCGGCGACCCCGGCGTAGGCAAGTCGACCCTGCTGCTGGACGTGGCCGGCCGCGCGGCCCTGAAGGGCGTGCGGGTCGCCTATATCTCGGGCGAGGAGGCGATCGAGCAGATTCGCTCCCGCGCCCGCCGCATGGACCTTGAGACGGCGCCCGTGGCCTTGGCGTCGGCCACGGCCCTGCGCGATATCCTCGGCACCCTGAAGCGCGAAAAGTTCGACATCGTCATCGTCGACTCCATTCAGACCCTGTGGTCCGACGCCCATGAGGCCGGCCCCGGCTCGGTGACCCAGGTCCGGGCCTGCGCCAGCGAGATGGTGCGGATGGCCAAGGCCGGCGGTCCCGCCGTGGTCCTGGTCGGCCACGTCACCAAGGACGGTCAGGTCGCCGGCCCGCGCGTGGTCGAACATATGGTCGACGCCGTCCTGAGTTTCGAGGGCGAGCGGGGCTATCCGTTCCGCATCCTGCGCGCCGGCAAGAACCGCTTCGGGGCCACCGACGAGATCGGGGTGTTCGAGATGGGCGACGCCGGCCTGCGCGAGGTTTCCAACCCGTCCGCCCTGTTCCTCGGCGAGGGTAAGGACCGGGCCCCGGGCGCGGCCGTCTTCGCCGGCATCGAGGGATCCCGTCCCGTTCTGGTCGAGATGCAGGCCCTGGTCTCCAAATCCGCCTATGGCACTCCGCGCCGGGCGGTGATCGGCTGGGAGACCGGCCGCCTTGCCATGGTGTTGGCGGTGCTGGAGGCGCGCTGCGGCTTCGGGTTCGGCGATCAGGACGTCTATCTGAACGTCGCGGGCGGCCTGCGCATCAACGAGCCCGCCGCCGACCTCGCCGCCGCCGCGGCCCTGATCTCGTCCGCCACCGACATCCCCCTGCCCGAGGGCTGCGTGGTGTTCGGCGAGATCAGCCTGTCGGGCGAGGTCCGCACCGTCGGCCGCGCCGAGGCCCGCCTCAGGGAGGCGTCGAAACTCGGCTTCGACAAGGCGCTGGCCCCGCCCCTGACCGTCAAGACCAGCGGCGTTTCCGTCACCTCCGTCAACCGATTGACGGAAGCGGTCGAACGAATCTCGCAAAACCGCTATGGATGATCCGCACCGCCTTAGGACGCCCCCTACTCCGTGACCGGTTTCGACGCCTTCGCCATTCTGGTCATCCTCGCCTCGGCTGCGGCCGGCTGGGTGCGCGGCGGCACGCGTGAGATCGTCACCCTGTTCAGCTTCGTGCTGGCGGCCATCGTCGCCCTGATCGCCCTGCCCCTGACGGCGCGGCTGGGCCGGGCCCTGATCGATCCGGACTGGGCCGGGACCATCTTCGCCGCCATCCTGTCTTTCCTGATCCTGTACTTCGGCATCCGCATCGTCGGCTCGATCCTGTCGAAGCGGGCCCAGGCCCATCCGACCCTGGGCGGCGTGGATCGTTTCGTCGGCATCTTCATCGGCGCGGGCCGGTCGCTGGTGCTGCTGGGGGCCATCCATCTGGTCATCGTGGCCGCCATGCCGGGCGAGCGCACGCCGCGCTGGCTCAGCGAGGCGACCCTGCGACCCGTGTCCGCTGGCGCCGCCCGCGCCATCCAGATCATCCTGCCCGGGATCGGTCGTGGCGCGGACGCCATCTCTCCGGTCGTCGATTCCTCAGTTCGCAGAGGGTTTTCGAACGATGACGCCTTGCGGACGCCCCAAACAGGCAATACTTCGCCTGCCGCCGCCGCACCCTGAGTTTCCCGCTATCATCGGAGCCCCACGATGAGCAGCCTTGATCACGTTATCGCCTCCCCGGTCGTCCACCGGGAGCACCACCGAGACGTCGACGACGATCGTCCGCGTCTTGAGTGCGGCGTCTGCGGCGTCTGGGGCGCGCCCGACGACGAAGCCTCCAGCATCGTGGCTCTTGGCCTGCACGCCCTGCAGCATCGGGGTCAGGAGGCTTGCGGCATCGCAAGCGTCAACGACACCCGCTTCCACACCGAACGCCATATGGGCCACGTCGGCGAGGCCTTTGGCGGCACGGACCTGCCCAAGCGCATGCCGGGCTCGGCGGCCGTTGGCCACACCCGCTACTCCACCGCAGGCGGCAGCTTCCTGCGCAACATCCAGCCGATGTTCGCCGATCTGGACCAGGGCGGCATCGCCATCGGCCACAACGGCAACCTGACCAACTTCCACTATCTGCGGAACCAGCTGGTCGGCGAGGGCTCGATCTTCCAGTCGACTTCGGACTCCGAAGTCATCCTGCATCTGATCGCCCGCAGCCGTAAGGCCAAGATCGTCGACCGGTTCATCGACGCCCTAGCCCGGATAGAGGGCGGCTACGCCCTGGTCGCCCAGACGCGCACCAAGATGATCGGCGCCCGCGACCCCTTGGGCATCCGCCCGCTGGTGCTGGGCCAGATCGGCGACGCCTGGGTTCTGGCCTCCGAGACCTGTGCGCTGGACACCATCGGCGCGACCTTCGTGCGCGACGTCGAACATGGCGAGGTTGTGGTGATCGACCACGAGGGCCTGCGTTCGCTCAAGCCCTTCCCGGCCCGCGCCGCCCGCCCCTGCCTGTTCGAATACGTCTACTTCTCGCGCCCCGACAGCGTCGTGAACGGCCGCTCCGTCTATGGCGTCCGCAAGCGCATGGGTCAGGGTCTGGCCCGCGAGTTTCCAATCGAGGCCGACGTGGTCGTGCCCGTGCCCGACAGCGGCGTCCCCGCGGCCCTGGGCTATGCCCAGGAAAGCGGCATTCCCTACGAGATGGGCATCATCCGCAGCCACTATCTGGGCCGCACCTTCATCCAGCCCAGCCAGGCGACCCGCCAGAAGGGCGTCGCCATGAAGCACAGCCCCAATCGCTCGGTCATCGAGGGCAAACGGGTCGTGCTGATCGACGACTCCATCGTGCGCGGCACCACCTCGGTCAAACTGGTCCGCGCCGTGCGCGCGGCGGGCGCGAAGGAAGTGCACCTGCGGTCGGCCAGCCCGCCAATCCTGTGGCCCGACTTCTATGGCATCGACATGCCTGAGCGGGACCAGTTGATCGCCGCCAACAAGACCATGGAAGAGATGCGCGACCTGCTCGAGGTCGACTCCCTCGGCTTCCTGTCTGTCGACGGCCTGTACAAGGCGATGGGCGAGACCGGGCGCAACAACGCCCTGCCCCAGTTCACCGACCACTATTTCACCGGCGAGTACCCGACCCGGCTGGTGGACCGCGAAATCGAGGAAGGCGGCCGCGACGCCGTCGGACGGCAACTTTCGCTGCTGGTGAGCGCTTAAGCTTCCATGGCTCAGGTGCAACTCGGCTACTTCACCCTCGACACCGCCGACATCGGCAAGGCGAAGGCCTTCTACGGCTCGCTGTTCGGCTGGTCGTTCGACGAGGCCGCGTCGGGCCCGACCTACGCCCACGTCAAGGACAGCAGCCCCGCCTTCGGCTTCGTCAAGGCCGAGCGACCCGCCAGCGAGACCAACCTCTACTTCCGCGTCGAGGACCTGAACGCCGTCTGCGCCCGGGTTCGCGAGCTCGGCGGCAAGGCGGCCCTGCCGGCCGAAAGCCCGACCGGCCTGACCGTCGTCGTCTGTGACGACCAGGGCGTCAGCTTCAGCCTGTGGCAGGCCGCGGCGGGTTACTGACTTTCGCTGCGCCGACCGTCGCGCTATCAGGCGCGATGACATCGACCCTCCCCCTGCAAGACCGTATCGCCCTCGTCGTCGGGGCGTCGCGCGGCATCGGTTATGAGAGCGCTCTGGCGCTTGCGAAAGCCGGCGCCCACGTCGTGGCCACGGCCCGTACACAGGGCGGGCTGGAAGAGCTGGACGACGCCATCTATGCCGCCACCGGCAAGCACGCGACGCTCGTGCCGTTCGATCTGGTCGATGGCGGCGGCATCGACCGGCTGGGCGGGGCGATCTTCGAGCGCTTCGGCAGGCTGGATATCTGGGTCAACGCCGCGGCGACCTTAGGCGCCGCCGGCCTGACGCCTGTGTCCCACGCGGACCCCCGTGGCTTCGCCAAGATCGAGAAGACCAACCTGACGGCCGTCTATCGCCTGATACGGTCGCTGGAGCCCCTGCTGCGGCTGTCGGACGCCGGTCGGGTCGTGCACCTGACCACCAGCATCGCCCACGCGCCCCGCGCCTTCTGGGGGGCCTATGCGGCGACCAAGGCGGGCGCCGAGGCCCTGGTCAAATGCTGGGCCGACGAGATCGAGAGCACGCCCATCCGCGCCGCCATCGTCGATCCCGGTCGGATGCGCACGG
>Ga0247812_10000801_pt1 | contig 18119 bp, 15 predicted proteins | sample UWRJL149409B1_FD_178011 | JGI IMG/M metagenome (GOLD analysis project Ga0247812, IMG submission 178011) | Plant litter microbial communities from Arlington Agricultural Research Station in Wisconsin, United States - UWRJ-L149-409B-1 | ecosystem: Environmental > Terrestrial > Plant litter >...
TGCGTAGGGGCAATTCGGGGGTCAGATGTTGCACGCTGGCCATGATGAAGCCGTCGGCAGGGTCAACCCAGTACTGGTTCCGCGCAGTGAAGCCGAGACCTTCCATGGCGATGTCCTCGTCAACGCGAAGCAACTCAACGTCACGGTCGAGGATATGCACGGTTTCCAGGCCTTTTTTCTCAAAGCGGCTGGTGAGGGTCACACCCATCCGGTAACCGTCGACAAAGTCGACCTGGCGCCGGGTCTGCAGGCCATCGACAACGCGGTGCAAACCGGTTTTGAAGGGCGACTCACCGTCGAAGCGAGTGCCATCGAGGTTGTTGTTAAAACCGACGCTACGAATGGCCAAGCCGTCTTCAAGCATCAGAATCTGGCGGGTTGAGGCCATCCAGAAACCAACACCATTCTGTAGACGCACCAGTGCCATAACGGCTTCACCCGTAGGTGCCGCAATGGTGATCTGGTAGTACGGGGTTGCATCTACCTGTTGGCGGGTGAGTTCCAGAGGCTCAGGACCTTCGAAAGCGGCCTTGAGCGTGTCCATGGAAGCGGTCATCAGCGGGTTGCAGGCACTCACGAGCAAGGCAGCCACCGACAGGGTGGCCAGTCGCAGAAATTTCACTAGACTTCCAGTTCTTAGTTATTGCTGCCCAAGTCTTCTTGAATACCGACACCCGTACTCAGTAGATTGGCTGTTGGGAATACTTGGCTGATAAAGCGGTTCCAGCGAGTGACATCAGCTGGTCCGACATAGACCACATCCTGCGGACGCAATTTAAAGTGCTGCGCAAGGGCGAAAGCCGATGGCGACTTGAGGTCGATCTGAAACACCTTAACCGGTTCATCCGCAAGATTCTCTACTCCGCGGATTACGTAAACCTCTTTGCCGCTGGACGTTTCCTGTCGCAAGCCGCCCACGCTGCCAATGGCATCGGTAAGGTTCATGTTGCTACCTTTAAAGAAAAGGGCGCGTGTTGCGACAACTTCACCCAACACATACACCTTTTTTTGGTCGTTGTAAGGTAGGTGTAGCTGGTCACCGTCCTTCAAGTAAAGATTGTGAAGGTTAGAGTTCTTCCGGTTGAGCGAGTCGAGATCGATTACATACTCCCGACCGTCGCGCTTGAGCACCAGACCTGAAATATCGGCGGAACCCGCCTGCACAGAACCTTGGCCCACCGCATCCAACAAGCTAAGAGGTGTATTGGTGATCGGCAACTGGCCGGTCTTACCAAAAGCGCCCGAGAGAACTACCTTCTGGCTGACAAAGCGCAAAATGCTGACATCGACTTGGGGTTCAGCGACAACTTTGGCTAAGCGTGAAGCGATAATTGATCGCAGATCTTCAATGGTTTTGCCTGCGGCATCGATGGTTCCTACATACGGATAGAAAAGCGTCCCGTCTGGGCGAACCAGGCGACCGTTGGCTTCAATTTGCTGCTGTGGCCCGGAGGGGGCGGTCAGCTCCGGGTGGTCCCATACTGTGATGTAAATCAGATCGCCTGCACCGATACGATACTCAGCGGGTAGATAATTCATCAGTTCAGGGGCAACCACGTTCGAATGGTCTGTAGCCGCATCGATAGCGACCAGTTTAGGCGTAATCGGAACCAACTCCATTCGGCTGCTTTCGGGTGAACCTTCACGTATCAGATTGCCTGTGTCCATGTGCTGACCAGGGGAAAAAATGCAGCCTTGCAGGGTCAGGCCAACCAGCATGGCCAAGGGAAGCGCGCGATTCATTGTCGAAATTGCTCGGGGAGTAGGCAAAACAAAACCCCCCAGCGTTGCTGGGAGGTTAACGTATCGATCTATTAAGCGGTTTTTTTACCGAGTGGTGCCAGTAGTACCGGTGGTGCCAGTAGTGCCAGTAGTGCCTGGAGTGCCATCGTTACCACCGCCGCCGCCACTATTAGAAGCAGCGACACCAACGGCAACAAGGCCTGCGCCAATAGCCAACCCAGTGCCAACGGTTACGCCACCAGCGATCGGAGTAGACAAACTCAGAGGTGCAGTCGTATCAGGTGCAGCAGCAGCTTTCGCTGGGGCAGTTTCAGCAGCCATCAATGGCAGGCTGAAAGAGGTAATGAGAGCCAAGGCCAGTAGTTTTTTCATGTTCATGCTCCTTGAAAGGATAATCCCTGAGGGCGGTTGAGAGGTGAAGGGTATTGCAGACTGTGCCTAATATGCAAGGCGGGAATGCCAGGTTAGGGCTGTTTCAGTTAACTTTTTATTGAATGTCAGGTTCTGATTATTAAAGTGCTCGTACGTCAAAAATGCCGTGCTAGGGTCTTAGCGTTCCATAGCGCCCTAATTTAGGGGTTTTAGGCTTCGTTCGACAAGGAGAGCGGAACCTTTGATGGCGACTCGACGACGCTGGTGACACTGTCGGTTCATTTCGAAGACGACTAGATAAAAATCGAATGAGTATGACATTGAGGTGCCGACTCTTAATGATGACGAACTTCGTTTACAATTTTAAATGCAGAAACGTTCCCCAGCAAGGTGTGATGTGCGAATCATCGAGCGATTGACGTGGCTTTATTTCCAACATGGCAACCAGCCTTCGGGTTAGTTGAAAATCGGTGTTACTTTATCACAACTGGTCATTGCATTAGTAAAGTGAAATCAGCGGGTTGATCTACTACTGGTAATACGTAAGGTATTACTTCGATCTATTAAGTTTGCATTTTTCCTGGAGCAAAAGAACCAAGAATTTCGAATTTGTGGTCAGGTAACGCTTCCACATTCGTTTTGGTTCCTGAACGAGCCTAAATAACCACTCGAATCCATAATGTTGCATCCATAATGGGGCGCGGTTTATTTTGCCAGACAGGACGTCAAAAGAACCACCTACGCCCATGATTACGATGCGCCTTTTGATTTCAGTTTTCGCATAGTTGAGAAATTCTTCTTTTTGAGGCGAGGGCGTTCCTATAAATAGCAAATCTGCATTGCTTGTGTTGATTTCTTCAATAATAGTGTTCCAGTCTGATTTCTGGAAATATCCATTTCTATATCCCGTAATGAGCTTATTGGAATATTGTTCTTCGAGTTTTCTTACAAGCTCTTTAAGAACGTCCTCTTTGGCTCCTAGTAGGAAAACGCTTTTCTTCCTACAGTGTGATTCACTCAGAAGCCTTGTAAAAAGGTCGCATCCAGTAACTCTAGGTATTTTTAATCCTTTTAGGAGCTTCGCAGCGTAAACAACAGACATGCCATCAGCGTTCACAATGTCGGCGCTTTCAAGTGCTTCACTAATGGCATTATTTTTTTCTTTTAAACACACTTTGAAAGCATTCAGATCTTCTCTTATGATGGGAGAATGATTTGTGTTGTCGGATAGAAGGTGCTCAACAGTTTCCTCTATGTTCAGAGTGGAAACTTTTACGCCGAAGATAGTTATGTAATTGCTCGAGTCGAGTGATCTCATTTCGCTAGAACCTTTTTGTATGACTCTAAATATTGAGTTCCCATTGATTCTAAAGTGAATTTTTCAACGTAATACTCAAACGCAACATCGGTAATTTTGTTAGCGCTTAATTTGTCGTCGATAGCCATACTCATATACTCGGAAAATTTTTCAGCGTTGCCTGGCTCTAATAGGTAGCCATGCACCTTGTCTGTAAAAAGTTCACGCATACCACCCACATCAGATGCTAGTACCATTTTTTTATATGCAAAAGCTTCGACCGGTTTCAAACCTGCTACTTTTTGCGTGATGGGTAGGTCTTTCCTAGGTAAAACGACGGTGTCAATATTAGAGTAAGCGTCTCGGATGTCGGAAAAATCGACTCTACCGTGAAATGTTACTACATTTGATACGCCAACTTCTTTGGCAAAGGCTTCCAAGCTAATTCTTTCCTTGCCGTCCCCATAAATATTTATATGAAAGTCGGAACGAAGTTTTAAAAGCAAAGATGCCGCCTTGATAAGAGTCTCGAGCCCTTCATAATCAACAATTGATCCAATATATCCGAAAGAGTGGATTTCTTTTGGGGTCTTGATTTCTTCATGCTGAATAAATGGTTGTAGTACGCAGTTGTAGATGATGCTGTAATTTTTAGGGGGGGGCGAGTAGTAATGGAGCATGATTCCTTTGGAAACAAAAAAAATGTAATCGCTTTTCATTCCGGTGAAAGACTCTAAAAATTTTATTATGCGCCTCTGGAAATTAATGAATGCACCCCCGTGAATATCATCTTCCCATGTTGAACGCATCTCGTAAACCACTCGCTTTTTCAAAATGAAACCAGCGAGCAAGGCGGGTATTCCCATTAAGAAGGTTGCATGTGCGTGTATGACGTCCGGATTCTCTCGTTTGCAAATATCAATTATGTTTTTCGTATAAGATATTATTGAAAATGCCCTCTTAATTCGCTCTAGTAGCGTGCGATGATTTTTTATTCCTTCGCGACCACGATTGGCAGAATTGCAGCGGTAGTATTCCACGTCATTATTGCGTTCTGTTCGATTTGATGTTTCACCAGCTTGAAAAGGCGAGCTGATTACGAAAACATCAATACCTGCTTTTTTCTGAGAAGCTAAAATGTTTTCTAGTCGAGACACTGAGCCGCAAATGGATGGCCAAGTCTGATGTGCGATATGACACGCTTTAATTTGCATAAATAGTTTCTACTTTTTTATAATCCATTCTGCTTAATAACAACATAAAAAGAACAAAAACGGAAAATAATGGCTGATATGGGATTGATGTTGTTAGCATAGTTATTAACAAAAACATGTAGATCGCTTTTCTTGTTTTGTTGTTTTGGTTGAAAGCTGCGAGCTTAATTAATGAATATATATATAAGATAGTAAAGATGCCAATTTTTACCCATAGTGTTGGATACGCCGAATCTATCGTGTTGTGTTTTGTATCTAAATTTTGATACTCGAACCAAGGAATCTCAAAAGTGGCGCCTAGTCCATGACCAAATATAGCTTGAATAGGTCCTGCACTTTCATAATAGTTAGTTGCTGGGGAAAGCCTTATTGCGATCTGAGTTGCTATATTGTCTAAACTAAATGTGCTATTTAGTCTATCGACTCCTAACGTTTGAGCGACGTAGATAAACGTAAGGCCCATGACTAAGGCAATGCCTGTTGAGTACGCAAAGCTTTTCACGCTTTTAGTTGATGCAAGCATTATTGATACTAATAGACCAAATATCATAATTCGCGATCCTGCTATCAAAATTACCGCGACAGCGAAAACACTAGCGATGTGGAACAGCATTTTTTTAGTAAATTTTTCTTTGTTAGTGGCAGAAAATATTAAGAATGCCGCACATAAATATGTCGAGAATCCAGAATATCTATACCTGTTTTCCTCTGAGTAGTAAACGTTAGATACCGATATGATGTTATATGAGAACGCAAGGAATGCAATTATGTGGAAAATGGATGTAATAATTACTATTTTGCTAATTGCCGTTTCCGTGACATTGATTTTTTTGAATATAGGAATCATCAGAAGCGGCAGGGCTATGCACAAGATAAGCCGAATTTCTCTGAATAGATATTTATCTATTCCAAATATTGTTGCGCCTATAGCTAAATAGAGGAATAGCATTAAAATAGTTACAAGCTGTAGTTTGAATTCTTTCTTAAAAATGGCGCCCGGTTTTTTGAATAAATAAATTAATGCAGCTGTCAATAAGAAGGTTTCGTAATAATATATTCCAAAGTTAGATACGTTTTTTTCGAAAGCTGATGAAGACGGGATGGCTGCGGCTAGTATAAAAAACAAAAGCAGGGCAAATTTTGGTTTGTTGGCGGATAAAAAACCAAAAAGTGAGAATAACAATGATAAAACTATAAACATTCGGTTTTCTTCCGTTTTTTTTCTGCTTGGTGCATTTGAGTTACGTAATAAATACTATGTTAAAATATATTACTTTGGAGATATTTTAGTTTTGTAGTGAGAAGAGTATTTTTGAAAAGGAAAAGTCCAGCGATCCCAATTGAGGTCCACCCTAGAATAATTATGGGTTGATAGGCTTCTGCGAATATTGATGTTGCTATCGCAGACGCTAGGCATATGAAAGTAGTTGCGTATAACTTCAAGCGTGGAATTTGCCGCCAAGCGATGCAAGAAAACTCTGTTCGGCAAATTAGGAAAACCCAAAACGCAAAGGCTGTAGATACGCTGGCACCTGTAGCTCCGTGAGTAGGTACTAAAATATAATTGCCTAATACATTAACTAATGCAGCGATAAGAGCAGCAATCATTGCGTAACTACTCTTTCGGGTGATGCCAAGGCCAACAACTGTCGTTTCTGAAAGTGTATAGAATAGTGGGTAGGCCATACATGCAACTAGGATGTATTGAACTTTTTCATATTTTTCAGGTAATAAATAACTAATAACTCCTGAAAAAATGCCAGCCAGAACAAACAAAAATACAACGGCAGCCATTACGTATTCTGTTACTTGGTCAATTTTTTCATTGTTGATCCCTTCTTTCGCCCATTTGTAAACGGTGGGAGCCCAAATGGTTGAGAATATACTTTGGAAAATAATTGCCGCCGATGCAAAGCTGGTAGCTACTGAATAGATACCCAGCTCCTCAAAAGTAGACAAGCTGCGCAAAAACAATTTATCCATGGCGGTCAGACCCCAGAAGGCGGCGCCTCCCATGATCAATGGCGCGCCAAAGCGCAGCATCGTTTTAAGTTTTTGCAGATCAATTTTTTGTTTTGAGGCTTCGAGTAGTTCCTGACGAGTATTCCAAGTATATACAACAGTCACTGCAACGATAGAAAGCGTATGGGCAATTACTAAATGTAGAAGATCAAATCCGAAGGAGAAAAAAATGTAAATGCCAATAACTACGAGAAATAACAGCTTTGGCAAAACCTGACTCATAGAAAATGCTAAACCATTTTCCTGCATGCGTAGTATCAGTGAGAGGAAGCGAGAGATAAATGCGGCGAGAAAGCATACAGATACAAGTATGCTTATCGACTGGCTTTCAATAGAAAACATTGCCTTAGAAATGAGCTCGGGTACCAGCAAGCAGAGACTCAATCCTATAGCGAGCAAGAGCAAACCAGGTAATATAGAGGCTTTCAGTAGAGCTGGTTTGTGCTCTGCATCATGATATTCACGGACGTAGGATTGGTCCAGCCCAAGACTGAATAACAGGATGCAGAAACTGGACATCACCTGAAGCATGGCAATCCGACCGATATCCTCGGGCGAATAAAACCATGTGATAATCGGTAGTGTAATAAAGCCTAATGCCGCACCACCGATAGGGCCAACAGCAAAAGCAGCAATTTTTCTAGCGTTCAAGCGTAAAACTCAATGACTGATTGAATAATGTGGCTTATTTCGGACTCTTGCATGCCATACCAGATAGGTAGCCTGATTAAACGTTCACTCTCATGAGTAGTATAACGGTCTTTACCGTTAAGGCGGCTAAACAGCGCGCCGGCTGCTGCGGAATGAAGTGGCACGTAGTGAAACACGGCCATTACGCCCCGGACCTTCAAATGTTGAATTAATGCTGTACGTTCTTCGAGATCGCAAACTTTGAGATAAAACATATGTGCATTATGAATGCAGTCTGCGGGGATGTGTGGAAGAAAAACCTTTTCTGCCTCAACCAATGGCTGCAGAGCTTCACGGTAAGACGACCAGACCCGAAGGCGATTCTGGTTTATTTGATCGGCTTTTTCCAGTTGCCCCCAAAGATAGGCCGCTTGTATGTCACAAGGCAGATAGCTGCTTCCCACATCGACCCAGCTATATTTGTCAACCATGCCACGAAAAAATTGACTACGATTCGTACCCTTTTCGCGGATGATTTCGGCACGGTTAATAAAACGTTTGTCGTTTATTATCAACAAGCCGCCTTCGCCGCCACTGGTGTAATTTTTAGTTTCATGAAAACTATAAGCGCCCATGTGTCCAATGCTACCTAGGGGGCGACCTTTGTAGGTCGACATCATACCTTGTGCGGCATCTTCAATAACAAAGAGCTTATGTCTAGTTGCGATATTCATGATGGTGTCCATTTCGCAGGCTACTCCGGCGTAATGGACTGGAACGATCGCTTTAGTCTTTGGCGTTATGGCTGCTTCGATCAAACGCTCATCAATATTCATTGTATCTGGTCGAATATCTACGAAAACAATTGTTGCCCCGCGTAAGACAAAGGCATTCGCTGTACTTACAAACGTATAGCTGGGCATGATTATCTCATCACCCGGTTGGACATCAATCAACAGCGCCGCCATTTCTAATGCATGAGTGCATGAGGGGGTCAACAGGGCCTTTGCACCGGATAGCTTCTCTTCAAACCATGTTTGACAACGCTTGCTGAACTCGCCATCACCCGAAATTTTCTCGCTGCGCATGGCGGCGAGAACATATTGGTCTTCGTTGCGGGTATAGGGTGGCTTGTTAAACGGAATCATTGGACATCCCTTCGAGAAATTGCTTTGCGAGTTCGAGTAGATCTTTCTTTCGCTCTTTGACTCTTCGTGCAGGATTGCCGACATAAATCCCCCACGGCAGAGTGCTTTTATTGACTAATGTCATTGCACCTATAGCGCAACCTTCTGAAACTGTAACACCCGGAAAGATAATTGCCCCCGCGCCGACAATTACGTAAGTTTCAATATTGACAGCTTCAAATGTTTCTTTTTTGTATTTTGTTGGAATTATTGAATTTGTAAGTGTCTCACCACTATAGTCATCTGTTTGTGCAAACACTTTTACACCGTAGGCTAGAGTGCAAAAATCAGAAAAATACACACCTGGTATGCCTCCGGCCACAAGGCAGGTCGGAGTGATATGGCAATATGATCCGATAACTACTTTTCCTGATATGACGCAAAAATCATCAATCCTTGAGTCGTCACCAATTTCGATTTGGTCAGCATTATAAATGCTGGCTTTGTCGCTGATTTTAACATTTTTTCCAAGATGCTTGAATCCTAATCTCTGAAGCTGCTCTTCACTATAGTAGGCCAAAGCTTATTCCTTAAATATGTTTTCTAATTGGTCTAAAAGTGTTTTTTCGGAAAAGTGCTCTTTTATAATTGATTGATTATGGCTTTTTATATTTTCAGATATCGGCGTCAGATTTATACTTGAGGTGCTATATACTTTTGCATCGATTTTCTCAAACATCTTCCACGGTGTGACGTCGTCGCGAAGGTAAACTTTTTTGCCTAGGCCAAGAAGTGTTATCGTGTTGCCCATCGCTTGCTGACGCTTGTGATTGAAAATTGCAATATCTATTTTCCCGAGGAATTTCAGATAATCATCGAAGGGCATGAAGTCTGTCATGGGTATAAATTTTTCACCGAACTGATCGACGCCAGCTTTGATGATGGACCTAGCGTATTCTTGATTGCCATAAGATAGCGGAGCGTAGATGAAGATGTTTTGATTGCGAAACGGGAACAACTTCTCAAAAATTTCAAGATGGTTGTTGGTTGGATCTGCTGAATTCCCTATCTGGATATTGATTCCATCGTGAGAATCGACAGGAACCAGATACTCGCGGTAAATGTTACTAGTATACATAATACATTTATGATGTTTGCCGATGGCGCCGTACCATTTTCGAGCTAGGTCCACATCACCCGCAATGTATGTTACCAGATGCCCCATACGCTTAATAACTGGACGGCGAAAAAACTCCTTGATATGCCATTTCCAATTTCGCTCAGCTAGTTGATAGTTATAGAGATCAGCACCCCATATCATCCAGTAACATTTCTTCAAGAGCCAAGGCTGCAAGAATAACAATGCTGTAATCTTTGGGTCAAATAGACTGTGAAGAATTATTTTTTTTGAACTATTCATTTTCTTCACAAGGTCGAACTGAGCTGAGAAACACCCCGAATAATCCTTGCTAAAAGTTGTATTCTTCCTTCGACTTATTGGATATTTCTGTTCGTCACCATGAATATAGAATAGATGATCTGCGAAATCATCCCGCTTTTCCAGCAAATCGATAAACGATGAAATGAACTTTTCGATGCCTGTCACGTGAAGAATTTGCTGTTTGCTCACGCCTAAATCTCATCCTGATAATAATAGCTAATTTCGTTATTCCTGGGGCATAACAGGGTTAACTGTGTAGCCGACCATTTTTTATAATATATTGTCGACAGTTATGAATGAGTTACCAAGTTAATGAAATTTCATCGGTAGCGGTCAGTATATTTATGCGGTCCAGGTGCCTCGAGAGTCAATGACTTTGAGGTTCTCTAGTCTTGTGCGAGGTACTTCTCTGAATTCTTTGTGGTCTACTAGCAATACCACTACATCAGTTTCAACTAGTGCATCTTCTAAAGTATTAAGAGTCAATATGTCGGCAAGTTTGGAAGGCAACTCACAAATGTTCGGTTCCACTGCGAGTACCCTGCCTGGGTGTATTTCTGCAATCTGCTGCGTAATCGCGACCGCTGGACTTTCGCGTAGGTCATCAATATCTGGCTTGAAGGCCAATCCAAAACAGGCAATTGTCACCTCCCGTGCCGTTCTTTCAGGATTAGCTTGCAGGAATTCGGCTACTGCGAGTTTCACTTTTTCGATCACCCATTGCGGCTTACTGTCATTCACTTCGCGAGCCGTGCGGATCAGTCGTGCTTGCTCCGGAGTCCTGCTGACGATGAACCATGGATCTACTGCTATGCAGTGCCCGCCGACACCTGGTCCCGGCTGTAGAATGTTGACACGCGGGTGAAGATTTGCAAGTCGGATGAGTTCCCAGACATTGATATCCAGTTCGTCGGAAATCATCGAGAGTTCATTAGCAAACGCAATATTGACGTCTCGAAAGCTATTTTCGGTGAGTTTGCACATCTCAGCAGTTCGGGCGTTGGTGACTATGCATTCTCCCTGGACGAAGACTTTATAAAGGCTGATGGCTAACTCGGAACACTTTGGCGTCATACCGCCAATAACCCTATCATTTTGTACTAGTTCTCGTAGTACATGCCCAGGCAGTACGCGTTCTGGGCAATGCGCTATGCGAATGTCTGAACTTTCCCCGTGTGTTTGCGGGAAGGTTAGGTCTGGACGAGCGGCAGCGAGCCAGACGGCCATCTGTTCAGTGGCGCCGACAGGTGAGGTCGATTCAAGAATTACCAAATCGCCTCGCTTCAAGACTGGCGCGATACTATTACTAGCCGATTTTATATAACTTAGGTCTGGTTCATGGTCGCCTTTGAATGGGGTGGGCACCGCTATCAGGAAAGCATCCGCGGGTTCCGGCTGGGTGGTAGCGCGTAGATAACCTTCAGTCACAGCCGCATGTACAACCATGTCAAGATCGGGCTCAACGATATGAATTTGTCCGCGGTTAATGATATCTACCGCATTTTGATTAACGTCAACTCCGATCACTTTTTTCTTGCGCGAAGCGAAGACTGCAGCTGTTGGCAATCCGATGTATCCGAGGCCAATAACCGAGATGGTTGCAAAAGGCATAAAACGTCCTTGCTCAATATTTTGTAAATTCATTGTTAACTGGATCGCCGACAAGCAAAGCGCAAGTTACTAGTTAGAAAGTTGATGGCCGAGCAATGTTTCAATAATACGCTGGCAGGCGTTACCGTCACCATAGGGATTATGTGCGACACTCATCGTGCGGTAAGCTGCCGGGTCGTTCAGTAATCGGTTTAATTCGTGGACAATGTTAGCGGTTTCTGTTCCGACAAGTTTTACTGTCCCGGCTGCGACCGCCTCTGGCCGTTCTGTCGTATCCCGCATTACAAGCACCGGTTTGCCGAGCGATGGCGCTTCTTCCTGAATGCCACCCGAGTCCGTCAAGATAATATGAGCACGGCTCATCATGTAAATGAAGGGGAGGTAATCCAGGGGTTCAATCAAATGGACATTTCCGATGCCAGTTAACAGGCGGTTGACTGGCTCACGTACATTGGGGTTGAGGTGCACGGGGTAAACGATATCAATTTCCGGATGTTGCTGAGCAACTTCTATCAGCGCTTGGCAGATTCGTTCAAAGCCGCCGCCAAAACTTTCTCGTCGGTGGCCGGTAACAAGTATTAACTTACGACTAAAGTCAAGAAATGAACTAGGCGCTGCTGCTTTGATGTTTAACGATTGATCTTGATCCAATCGCGCTATGACGCCTAGCAAAGCATCAATCACGGTATTGCCGGTGACGATGATGCTTTCAGGATTGATTCCTTCGCGGAGCAAGTTGGATTGCGAGGTTTCAGTTGGGGCGAAGTGTAGGCTGGCCAGCGTGCCCGTCAGCTTTCGATTGCCTTCTTCGGGCCAAGGGGAGTAAAGATTGCCAGTCCGTAAGCCTGCTTCGACGTGCGCGACAGGAATTTGATGGTAGTAGGCCGCAAGACTGGCCGCGAAGGTCGTCGCTGTATCTCCATGAACTAAAACCACATCTGGTTTGAAAAGCGAAAATACGCTCTTCAATCCTTGCATGATCGATGTACTAACGTCCGTCAGATCTTGACCGGGTTTCATGATGTTTAGATCGAAATCCGGCTGAATGGCAAAAAGGTCAAGAACTTGATCTAGCATCTCGCGGTGTTGGCCTGTAACGCAGACCTTTGCATCGAAGCGATCATCAGACGCTAGCGCAAGAACCAGAGGAGCCATCTTGATTGCTTCGGGACGGGTGCCAAAGACGCAGAGGGTTTTCATTAAATGCAGGCCATATATTAGTGTTTGTTAGTTAGATGGGTTGAAATCGGTAAACGCGGTAACTGGGACACGCCACGCTTCAGTAGATGTTCTTCGATAACAATGTAAAAGGAGTCTTGATTAGTATTTTTATGTCCAGCCACAACGACCAGTTATTGATATAAGCGAGATCCAGCTCTACACGTTTTTCCATCTTGTCGATAGTTTCTGTTTCACCCCGATAACCGCTGATCTGTGCCAAACCAGTGATTCCAGGTTTTATTCGATGCCTAGCCATATACGCATCGATTTTTCCTGTGTAGTAATCGTTGTGCGCAACTGCGTGGGGCCGTGGGCCAACTAACGACATGCGGCCTTGGAGGGCATTGAAGAGTTGGGGTAATTCATCGATGGAAGTGCGGCGAATGAATTGGCCGACACGGGTTATGCGTGGGTCGCCGCGACTGGCCTGTTTGACCTCATGGTCGTCGTGCATGCGCATGGAGCGGAACTTCCAGACCTTAATGATCTTACCGTTCCAGCCGTGACGTTTTTGCTTAAACAACACCGGGCCGGGGGATGAAATTTTGACGGCAAGGGCGGTGCCTAAAAGAACGGGGCTGAGCAGAATAATTGCGATCAGCGCAACTGTTCGATCCAATACAGCTTTGGAAAGTGCCGCAGTAGGATAAGAAGTCAATGGACTCTCATTGAGATAAATCGCAGGGAGGCCTTCGATTTCGGACACCGAGTGGTTGAGCAGAATCAGACTACGTAGGTCAGGAATCCAGATAACGTCAACACTTGAGTCTAACAAATCAATGTATAGCTCTTCGATTTTTTCTGCTTCCGTGAGCGGTAACGCAATGTAGAGGCGGCGAATTCGATGCGTTGTAATTAGATCGCGGAGGTGGGCAAGGCTGCCCAAGATGGGGTAAACGCTGTCACTCGGGAGCGGCAAGTCGTCAGCGGCCACCAGGCCTACTAGCGGTTCTTTTTTTTGCCGAGCTAGCTTGTCCGCGAGATCCAGTGCGAGCTCACCTGTACCCACGATCAGAGACGTACGTGCGGCTTGAAGTTTCTGCTGGTAGCGTTTTGCGAGATTATGTAGCGGGACGTATAGGATGGCTTGCAGCGCGAAACCAGATAATGCGAGGGTGATGATCACCTCGCGGGAGAAAAGCTCGCTGGTCTTGGTGATGAAGGCCATGACCATTAAGCCTGAAAGCAGCGTTACCCAACCGGCAAGTAGGCGGCCAAGGCCAACTAGATAGCCATGTTGCTTGTGGTAGACCTGCATCATGGAGTAAGCCGGTACTGAGCCGAGCAACATTAGCACGCTTAAAATGCGGTACTGGGTATCTACTTCCCCCGTTTTCATTACAGCCAGTGCGCAAAGCAGGAGGATGAGTACGGAAATTGCTGCTAGCCACTGGGTCCAGAACGTCAGTCCGCGGCCTGCTGGCATTGTGGTGTTGCGCTTGCGAATCAAAATAATGTCCCTTGCGTTGAAATGGACGCAGCCATCCAGGCTGCGCCCGCTGTTAGGAGAAATCATCTCCATTCAGCTGGAGTTACTGTTTGAGCCTTAGGCACAAACCGGTCGTTGTCGTGGCGAGCCCCTTATCCGTGATAGGGGACGCACTTCGCCTTGGCCAATATCAAGGTTTTGGGCACGCTACCGCCCCAGGATTGACCGTTGGTTTCCTGAGAACGTGCGCCGTGGGTGCGACGTGAGCCGTATGCGCAAGCGCTGGCAATTTTTTGGGGATGAGGATCTATCAGGCAGGCCGAGTCTGGGCTCGGTTAATGGCAAGCAGAGGAGATGAGTCTGTCCTTGACTGCTGCACAACGTGAGGTCTGTGCAATGGCATCCTGCCGGAATGAGTTGTTACCCTCAGCCGACGGCGCATTTTACTGATTTGGTGGGAAAAGTGAAGGTAAAAACAGTTTTGTGTGAAAGATCCTACAGGCGGAAGTGTGTGATTTGAGTAGTGGTTCACAAGGGTAGTAGCTGGAGTGACCGGCGAGTCTTAAATCTGGGTGTGGGAATAGTGTTTTTGATGAGGCGGGGTTACATGGATGGGGGGGCAGGGCGGCTTTGGTGAGTGGTTTTGCGGGTAATGAGGGGATGTTGCTGGGGGGCGTTGAAATCAAAAGATCGCAGCCTTCGGTAGCTCCTACAGAGGAGCAGTGGTGGCGGGGGAGATAGGGGTTGTTTTTGTTTTTATAGAGGGTGGTATCAGGTTTTTTCAATTGCGCTGATTGGGACGCTGAGGGTGTGTTCGCGATGGAGGAGCTGCAGGAGGATTACGATGCGTTCGGCACCGTCGTGGGAGAGGAAAATGGCCTCGAGTTCTTTGTAGCTGCCGCTGGTGATGCGCACTTGGTCACCAGGTTCCAGTGCTATGGAGTCTTTGGCTGATGCGGAGAGTTGATTATGACTACGTTGCTTGAGTTGTTCGATGAGCCCATCAGCTACGGCGATCGGCTGTTTTCCGAATGTGACTAGTTGGTTGACTCCTCGCGTTGAGCGGATGGGGTGCCAGTTATCGTTGAGTTGGTCCAGTTGGATGAACAGGTACCCAGGAAACAACGACTCCACCGAAGTGGTGCGGCGACCGCGCTGGATGCGTTCTATGTGTTGGGTGGGGCGGTAGCACTTGAAGGCTTGGCGCGTCAGGTTTTCTTCCGCGCGTGAGTCTTGTCGTGGCTTGCACTGGATCAGGTACCAGCGGGGTGGCGGGTGCTGAGGGGGCATGCGATTGGCTCTCATGGGTAGATCAGGGCAACGGTGCTGCCCTGATATCCGGCGCTATTTTTTGTCTGAAGCGTATTCGTATTGGTAGTAGCTGTAATTGCCATAGCCATAGGCCGAAGCTTTACGTTCCACTGCGTTGAAAATCGCACCTTTGACGACGATACCGTTTTGTTCGAAGCGACGTTTGGTCACCTGAATTTCCTTGGCGGCGTTAACGCCAAAACGGGTCACTATTAGGCTTGTGCCTGCCTGCCGTCCGACGAGGGCCGCATCGGTAACCGCAAGGATTGGCGGGGTATCGATGATGACCAGGTCGTACTGGCTACTTACTGTTTCCAGGAACTGAGTAAAATTGCTATGCATCAACAATTCCGACGGATTCGGCGGGATTTGTCCGCGGGTAATGATGTGCAGGTTGTCCACTTCCGTGGAGTGAGTCGCAGTAGTCAAGTCGATTTTGCCTGCCAGCAGATCGGAAAGTCCGTTGCTCACATTCATACGGAACATTTTGTTCAGATAGCCTTTGCGCATATCTGCGTCGACTAGCAGAACCTTCTGTCCGGTCTGAGCAATGATGGCGGCTAGGTTGCACGATACAAAGGATTTGCCTACTGCAGGACTTGGGCCAGATATCATTAATATGTTGTTCTTCGCCTCTAACGTTGCGAAGTGCAAGCTAGTGCGCAAACTCCGCAAAGATTCTACGGCAAGGTCTGCAGGGTTATTGACCGCTAATAGTAAGGATCCGGTAGAAGCGCGGCTGTTGCTTTTTAGACTGGCCTCAATAAGTGACTGGCCCTTACTTAAAGGAATCGATGCGTAGACTGGAATACCAAGTTGCTCAATAATTTCTGGGTCTTCGACGCCACGATTCATTGCTTTGCGGATCAACACATATGCGATAGCGATTAAACCGCCGAGCAAAGTCGCTATTAAAACAATTAGCGCTTTTTTCGGTTTGACCGGTTTATCAATGTTCGCATCCGCTGAATCGATAATACGGACGTTGCCCACGGTACCCGCGCGGACAATGTCCAGCTCCTGAGTTTTGTTCAGCAGTTGGGTGTAGATTTCGGTAGTCACTTGCATGTCGCGGGCCAGACGAAGCAACTCTTGCTGGGTCTCCGGAAGGTTTGAAATCTTTTTCTCTAGAGCTCTTTTCTGTCCGGCAAGTTGGCCCATCTGAGTCATCAACGCCTGATAAACCGGGTGCTCGCGAGTAAAGCGATGCTCCATTTCCGCTTGTTTTAACTTTAGCTCGGAGATAAGCGTTTCCAAGGCCACGATCTGATCGAGCACGGCCTTGGTTTCGATGGTGATGTCCACCGAGCGGGCGCTGGTCTGGTAGGCGTTAAGCTGGCCTTCGGCTTTTTCTAACTGCTTACGCACATCTGGTAGTTGGGTGCGCAGGAACTCAAGGCTTTGCGCTGCCTCGGCTGAGTTGCGCTGAACATTCTGAAGTACATATAGACGGGTAATTTCATCTAATATTTTTTTTGCCAGTGCGGCATCTTCATTTTCAAGCGATAGCGCGATAATTCCAGACTCTTTGCCACGCTCAGCAGCCGTAACATCTTCTTGGTACTGCAAAATGGTATTGAGTCGACGCTGCTTAGTTATGGTGAACAAAGTACCAGGTTTGGCATGGAGAGTGGCGACCTGAACTTTGAATCCATTTTGTTCAAGTTTTGTGCCCGCAGAGCCATTGACAACAACATCTTCGTCATCGTTTAGCAGAGTGAAGACGTCATTGCCTTCCGCGCGTAAAGTCAGAGTTTTACCTAGATAATCTTCCGGTACTTCTAGTTGGAAAATCTCCAGTTTTTCCCCGCCCCATGTGTAGCTGTCTAAACCAAAAGGTGTGGAGGCCAGCTCGTTTGGGCTTGTTGGTTGAAAGCGTTGGCTCAGGAAGTGTCCAATCAGGGGGAAGTAGTTGGGAACGATTATTATGTCGAGTTTAAGGTTTTCTACAGCTTTGCCGAGCACAGCCCGCGATTTTAGCAGCTCAATTTCCGTTACAGCAGGGGAGGTGCCGCTGAACATTTCGCTCATCTCAGCCATACCGCCTAGCGCAGCCATGCCACCTTTTTTCTCTTCTACTTGGACAAGCGCGTTCGCTTGGTAGATCGGAGTAGAAAGCAGGGCATAAGCAACACCAATAGCGCAGAAAAACGCGGTGATGCCGATGATAATCCACTTGCTATCAATCAACGTGCCGAATAGTGCGAGCAGATCGATATCATCATCGTCGTCGCGGTGATCCTGAATAGGTAGGCTGTTTTGGCTTGGCATGCGGGGTACTTTTACAAGAGGTGATTATAGTTTTTGCGACCAGCTGTCGACGCCTTGCGTCATCAGTTGGTAGACGTGTTCGAAGGCGACTTTCTGCTGGCGGTACGGATCGGGAATTTCCTGATTGTTCTGCCATTTGCCCAGCAGGAATGTCTTGCCGCGGACTTCCGGCGCCATGCGCGCGATGCTGTCCACGTGGCGTTGTTCCATGGTCAGTATTACATCGGCCTGTTGCAGCATTTCTCGAGTCAGTTGCCGACCTTTATGGTCTGGCAGGTCGCCGCCGTGTTCGCGCAGGACTTCCAGCGCGGTGGCGTCCATGGATTTGTCCACGAGGGCGCCGAGGCCGGCTGAGCTTATGACTTTGCCGCGATCAGCCAGCTTGCTTTTAAGCAGGGCTTCTACGGTGGGGCTGCGGCAGATGTTGCCG
>Ga0247812_10000806_pt1 | contig 18043 bp, 16 predicted proteins | sample UWRJL149409B1_FD_178011 | JGI IMG/M metagenome (GOLD analysis project Ga0247812, IMG submission 178011) | Plant litter microbial communities from Arlington Agricultural Research Station in Wisconsin, United States - UWRJ-L149-409B-1 | ecosystem: Environmental > Terrestrial > Plant litter >...
TTCTGCACTATCTGCAAAGCAAACATGGCTAAGAAACTCTATGGTGACCCAAAGGACAACTATTTTAGCTGTTCTTGTTATTATAGCAGTGGGATCACGAAACCCTGTGTTCGGTGTCGAATTTGCGGTGTTTATAAGCATGTTGAGTGTATGGTCAAGAATGGAGAGATAAGCAAGGAGTATGAAGCTTTTGAGAAGGGATATGAGTATTTTTGTAAATTGTGTAAAAAGAGATGAACCGGACGCGGCGTTGAAAGATTGTTCGGTAGGCAGAGTTGTGAGCGATGCTGAGGGTCACATGGATGTCCGATGTTCCTTGTATACACCGACCCTTTGTTGATGATATATTCACATCATCAGTATCAGGCGATACTTTCCTTCCTAAGAATTAGTAAGGAACTTATGAAATATGGCAGATTAGAGAGTTTGCTATGTGTGGCGAGCGAACCAAAGGCTGATTCGTAAGGTGCATACCTGGCGTTTATGACATCGAAGTCCGCAGTCTCCCTATGATTAAGAGAAAGTCGAGTTTGGTTTGAGGAAAGAGAACTCGGAACTTGTTAGGACACATTTGTATATGGAGAGACCTGCGGCAGGGAGGAATTAATAATTTAGGACTTGATAAGATCCTAGAAGCAGATTAAGTAGTTGTTCGCCTATATAAAAAAGAGAAACTGGGCGAAATGGGCGAAAGTGGAAAATTTTGACTTTTCCAATTTCAAGACCCGCTCAGTGAAGAAACATAACTTCACATCAAAAATGATTTATCCTTTAATAATCCACTCCTGCCTTCTGGATCACAACCTCCTCGAGCTTTTCCGGTAACAACCATAGCATAACCCTGTTCCTCCTGGCCAACTTTTCCACTCAATTCTTTTTGCCCTTCTCTTTTCTTTGTACAGTACACCAAGGTTTTATATGTAAAAAGTATTTATAACGCCGAGGGCATTAGGGTAGTCTTGAGTGCCCCAGGAATGCAAGAATAAGTGAAGTGAGTTTATGTTTCGAAAGTAAACTGTTAAATGGTGCTCAAGACGAGAGGGGGCCGAGTGATAAGATCTACAAAAATGCACTTAGTACTGGGAATTCTGGCCCTTCTTACTACATGGTGTTGCGGCGAATTCAGATAGACACCAATCCCAGTGTTTATGACATGTGCCTCACCAGCGATTAGATGCTCTGTAAACTGGTTTCTTCTATCTATATTGGTAAGGGGTATCTACGGGCATTATATCATTGAAGTAGTGATTTTATAAATCATCAAGTCACCGCTGTCATCACATGTCTGTTAGGACTTAATCCGGTACCTCCTCCTTTAGCCTCTTCATCTGCATCCTTAGGAGTCTTTGGTCTAATATGCATACGGTCCAACATGGCAGATTTTGATCTCCTCTCTTCCTTCTCCTCCTCCTCAACTTTCTGCTTCAGCTCCAGCACCCGCTCCTCCATTGCTGCACTTTGACTTTTATCCCTTTCTCTTTCCTCCTGTCTTGCAGCCTCCGCCGGATCAAGAAGTTTATCTCGTCCTTTTATCAGTGCCTTTACGAACCGTTTCCCACGACGGCGCGTCTTTACGTAGGCTTCAAGTCCAACTAGTACAGCGTAGGAGCGTGAGATTGAGACGTGTGACATATCTACGCCCGCTTCTTTTAGCGAGTGCACGAAGGCTCGAAAGTTTGACACTGGCGGCCGGTAATGTCCCGATAATGGGGAGAGCTTGGCCAGGCGTCCGTTTTTTACTTTAATGAGCCCCGCAGCCGAGATTCGAGAACCATGTAGGAAACTTGAGTGCTGGAAGGCGCCTGATTGCTTGATGCCGACATAGAGACGAAAGTTGGTGTCGGCTACAAAAATCCAGGTGTTCTTCTTGACTGAGCCGCGCAGCAGCTTATTGAAGATAGTGGCTGCCGATACATGCTTCACTTTCTTCATACCTTTGCTCTTGTCAAATTCAGGTGTGGCATACTTGTCTGCACGATCTGCTTCGTCGTCTGCAGAGTGGCGACTAGAGGTTGAAGAAGATGTGCTGGAGTGAGCGGCTTCTGCGTCAACTGGAGCATAGGCTGGCGTATCTTCGGTTGCTGGAACGATCCCATGGATACTGTCTTTGTACTTCTCAGTAGTATCTATGCGTACTCCATTCTTGGCCCAGCAGAGTCGCCCTTCTTTGTCGAACTTGACGAGATAATCAAGTCTTTCTTCTTTGGATAAATAGCGCACCCTTTCTCTCTCCAGCCTTGCTCGTGGACATCCTACAGTGTCTATTAATCGACCTTCTCCATAGTCTAGCCAGAAGAAGAAGTTTTCTTTCGTATCGGCTTTCTTCCATTCCTCGTGATATGTCCTCAGGTTAGACCCGTATCTGTGTTTAATATCTACCATCTCCAGAAAGTATTGCAAGTCCATCATCTAAAAATGAAACATTAGCACTTGTCACTACATGGTAAGCTTCAACTAGAAAACTGAAAACACATTTGCTTCAAAGTCGTATGTATCGTGTAACGGTAGAACGTCCAAAGATACCGTCTAATCAAGTTATGACAAGAAATACAAGTTTCTGAACATACCTTTGCTTTCTCGCGCCTCTTTAGCTTCTCCTCCAATCTCTTTTTTCTCCTCGCCTCTTTTTCATCTTCCGTCGCATCACTATCACTTCCACTCGAATCCGAGTCTTCATCGCCTCCAGCCCTTCGTGCAATGATTCCAATCTTCTTCCACTTCAATCTCGCCGCACTTTTCGATCTCTCCCCATCCTGGCCTGGAAGCCCACCATCATCCAAAGCGCGCGGGTCTGTCAGATGTCTATATCTAGCCTCTTTTACCGCCTCTATCCAGCGTGTGCTCGGATCAAGACTCAGTCCCTCGAGCATGCGCCGCTCTCTGTGCCCACGATAACTGCGTTGTATGGCTACTGCAGCACGCCGCCTCTCCTCCTCACTCATACACCCGTTTGCGTCCCCATTTTCGTCCAGATGCGCACGCTTTAATATCACATCTGTCTCCTTTTTCTCTTGCACCTTTCCAATCTCCTCCATTTGTGCGGGGTTCGGTACTGGCAAGCTGTCTATGTATTCTTTGCGGCTGCGTGTCGACTGCACGGATTGCCGGCTTGCGACTGAGACTTTAGAATCGTGCCTTGAGCGCGAGTGATGTGAGCGGGGTGAATTAGGAGGGCGAGGCGATCCTGGAGGGGATTGAAATCCGTTGGTGTCGACGTGAGATTCGGCGAGGCCCGACATCGTCATTTCTATATACCTGTAGAGTGAGTACCTGCCAAGGTGGAGGGGCAGAGGAGGGGTTGATGGTTCCCTTTTGCCCAGGGGGTACAACTCTCAACCGATATTTTAAGGACGTGGATGTGGCGAGCTGTGACGGGTTATCGGGAGCAAATATGTGACCCTGGAAGTGCAAAAGTGCAGGTAGATGAAGTATTTTGGTAGGTCCCTTGTATGTCGCAAATCACAGTCATCAGATAGATGCCTTACCCAAGGATTCCGTCCGAGAGGGTTATTCTGGCCCCCGACACACCTATATACTCCCAGGAAAGTTGCAGTGGCCGACTGCGCGCACCACCTAGGGTGCTTACTATGTAGAGGCTACGGGGGGGAGGGAGTGTGTACTGTGTACGTGGGACATCTGTTGCGTAGCTGCCCAGGGGCTGACTGTGGAGAAGCTGAAGTATTTAGACTTTATTTGAGGTGATTTTCCAACATGGTAGAGTCGTCGATTCCGCCTGTAGATTTTCGCAGCCGACGGTCACTTGTTAGATCCAGTTGGCAAACTCAAGTACCAGATCACGCTGCTTGCACGGTGGTCTTTCATGACAACTCTCCATATGGTTATTCTATTATCGTGCAGTCATTCACGTTCGGTGACTCTCAAGAAGTCTTGCTAAATTAAATTTCGGAGAGCTGACGTTGACACCTGGTGTGGCAGTGCTACCATCAACGACAGGGAGACAGGGGCAACGAGGTAAAGAGAAAAAGCTTGATTTGGAGAACACTTTCTGTTGAAGCTTGTCCTGATTGAGGTGGGTCTGGAAAGGGGTTGCGTACCACTCGTAAGATTTCAAAACCATCTAGTCAACTTGTAGGTAAAGCTTTGCTTGTCATGAAAAGTCACTTGCCATGAAAAAGGCATCGTATCTTTCAAAAAGTGAAAGGTGGGAATTTGAGTGAGAATAAAAGACTTTAGTTGCGAACAGAGATTGCGAGCAGGAACCTCTGAATTGGAGCAGTTGCATTATCAGAAATTGAATTATTGTCGACTGTACTCGGTCTATATACTATATGCAAGAAAGCAGCTTCGCGAAAAGTCTTACATACTGGCTCCCATCAAATCAACGCCATTCCAATGCATGAATGCTTTTATCAACCCACACATGACCTTCCCAGGTTGAAAAGACAGTGTCCATGATTCCCTGTATGCACGCTCTATATCCGTGTAAAATATTTAAACTCATGTCCCCTTGCGCGGACGTAACGCCAATGGAGCCAATTTGAATTATGTACCATGTTGAAAGTGGTAGATTCGAAGGGGTAATTCCCCTTCTCGTCGACTCTCTTAGTCTGCTCTCTTTTCGCTGCCATGCCCGTTGGCATGCCCGTTCGATCTGGCCTTTTCTTGGTTGGCCATGAGCTTCTGTGTTGGAATTGTGAGGCAATTGATTCCAAGATATGAACAGATACTGTTAATCACGAGGATCGCCCATCGAAAATAGACGATCAAGGCAAAGACAAAGTAGGCACGGAGATACCAAAGCTCCCAGAATGCGCTGATAGCTGGGAGACCTATTCGTGGGAGGTTGCCCAAGATAGCTCCGCCAACAAGTGGAGTGATCATGACCGTCCAATATGGGAAGGGTTGTCGCGTGAGGTGGGCTAAAATAATCTTGGTGGTCATTCTCCCAAAGACAAAGGACATTGTAAGGCAGAAGAGAACTAGTCGGTTCTCGGTCATCAACGTAGAATACGGTGAAAAAAGCCACGCCCCTATAGAGAGCGAGAATACTATCATAGGAGTCCACTCCAGGAATACCGGTAGCACTGGTAACCTGTCTCTCCTTCGAGCTTTGATCACGTTGATGACGCAAAATGGAAGATGCACACCAAAAAATGAGATTACAAGGATCGGTACCCAAAGATCTCTCACAGAGTAGTCACCGAAAAACTCATGATATCCTAGGAAGTAGTGATGCCCAACAAGATCGGTGATACGGTGTGTCCAGATCTCTGGGCCATAGTACCCTGATAAGATCATAATCGAGCATGCAATGATGAGACCTTCTGTAGGGCCGTTAAAAACCCCTAGGTACAGCGTATGCGTGTGGTAGGTTTCCCATGTCGAAAAGAACATTGGCAAGCAAGGAATCAATGCCGTGAATATCCCAGATTTCGATGTTCCAAGTCCCATAGCGGCAGTTTCACACAAACTTGCAAGTGTGCAATTAAGAGAATCGATGCCATGGTCAAACAGTTCTCCAAGACCACTAGATGTGCCAGTTCGTCTTGCCTGCTTTCCATCCACGTTGTCCATTGTCGAATACATCCAGAGTCCCAAGGCAAAACTGTAGTACAGCCACGAAGGCCCCTATGACGCAAAGCCGGTCAGCAGATTTATCGTGCAACCTCAATTTTTGTGTATCTTACAGGACCAACCAAATCTGGCATGAAAAGTTCTAGACATATCACATTGGACAGGATGCAGAAAAAGCCCAACAATGTGACCATGTTCGGCGCAAGCCATAGCGGCAACAGTTCCACGAAGGCATTCCACTATGAAGTCTCAGCAATTTGTTGAGTATGTTATGTAGAAGGAGATCGAACGTAGTGTTTGAGGATATAGTTTGAGATAAAGGACTTATCCACACTCGAGTATTTGTAGGTCTTCAGATGGGCGAGGGCTTCGTCCGAAACGCACTCGTGCGCAGCTTCTTCTAAAATCTGGTTAGCATGAGCTATAACTGCTCTCAAGCAGCAAAAGGGGGAACATACTCCTGCTGGGAGCCATGGAGAATGTAGGTGTCAGTGGGGAGTTCGGCGGAGGTAGCAGAGGCTCCTTCTGCACACCTAGCAAATTTAGAGGGCGAATGTTGAAAGTGGGTGTCGGAATGACTCCGACGGCAATATGTCGAATTAGCAAAGCGGTAGACTATTATTCTTTTCTAGACATGATGCCTATGGCTTCGGCTGGGAAAAGGAGAAAAGGAAGGTGCACGGCGGTTATATTAAATATGGGGTTAGATACAGGGTGTTTACTAGTTCGGGGTAATGTAATACCAGTACAGCGCAGTACACATAGCACTAAAAGTCAGGTGACAGCGACCTCGAACGAATCTCGGGCACTGGACTGGCTTATGTAAGCTCCGACATGTGAAAATGTACGAAGTATTGTAGCGGAAGTATCGGCGTTAGGATATAAGTCACCCCTTGAGCTAGCGTTTACTATACCGTTTGGGCTAGTGCCAGCCTTGTCTCCTGCCCCGCCAAAATTCATCAACAGTGAATGTGAACAGTAACGTAAATTAGACCTTTTGAGAGATCTATAGCCCATCATCTGCTCTCTGCACCATGAATTTCACAGTCGAAGTGCCGGGCGAGGCAGCACCGCTCAATCCCCAGCAGGTTTATTTGGCACTGCAAGCAGCAAGCTCATCGCAGCAATTAAGCATACAAACAGGAGCGCAACAGCTCCAGACCTGGGAAACACAGCAAGGTTCGTAACTTGGTCTCCAACCATGGAATACACTGACACAAAGGTTGTGGTCAGGCTTTTATTCTACACTTCAAGCAGTCTACCTTGACAAATCCCTACCAACAGAAATCAGATATCTCGCAATCATCCAGTTAAAAAATGGTATCGATAAATACTGGAGAAAGTCCGCAACAAATGGGATAATAGCTGCTGAGAAAACTAAGATTCGGTTTCACCTACTGGAGGGGGGGCTTCAAGAAGCTGATAGCAGGCTTGCTTTGCAGAATGCTTTGCTTGTATCCAAAGTGGTCAGAATTGACTACCCACAGGACTGGCCTGACATCATTACTAATTTAATTGATATCCTTCGCACGGCCAATGATAAGGATCAGGTTGTTCTGCGAAGGGGCTTGCTGGTTTTGCTTCAGGTGGTGAAGGAGCTCTCGACTGCCAGAATACGGAGATCCCAAACAAGCTTACAAGCGGTCACGCCCGAACTTGTGTTTCTACTCGATGATATATATAAGAAGAAAATCCAGCTATGGACAGAATTTCTGAATGGGAATGGAGAAGATGAAGGTGGCGCCATGGATGCAATGGACAACAGTCTTGTAGCACTCAAAATATTTCGTCGACTCCTTATTGTAGGATACCCAATCCCCCATCACGACAAAAATGTACAGGGGATGTGGGATAATTCGAAGATTTTTCTTTCGCAACTTCTTCCCATGGTGACAGCAGATCCTCCAGTACTAGTATCTCCCGCGAAAGAATTGGTGGGGAAACATGTTCTACAATTATCGAAATTGCATGTCCAGATGGCAACCGTACATCCAGCTTCATTTGCTTTACTACCAAATTCTATAGATTTGGTCAGAGCATATTGGGGTCTTATCTCTATGTATGGGGAGACATATGGTTCTGAAACTCAAGATTTCAGCGCGAAAGCTCTCAAGCAAGGTAATCAATCAAAAGATGAGAAACCTATTTTGGAAGCATTAAGTCTCAAAGGTCTCACCCTCCTGCGTTCGTGTATGAAAATGGTATTCAATAAAACACAATCATTTCAGTACAAATCTCCAGAGATGAAAGAAGAACAAAGGCAAGCAATAGAGTTTATCAAGTCACAACTTCTCACAGATGAGCTTGTCTCCCAGATAGCCCATGTGATAGTAACAAAGTTCTTTGTGTTCCGTCAAGTGGATCTTGAAGCATGGGAAGAAGATGAAGATGAATGGGAGATCCGAGAAGAAGGTGGAGGCGATACATGGGAATTTGAAATCCGGCCATGTGCTGAGAAATTGTTTATGGATCTGGTCCTCAATTTCAAAGCTCTCTTGATTGAGCCACTATTATCCTTTTTTGGGTCGGTTGCTGGATCAGGTCAGAGTTCTGTGGTTACCAAAGATGCAGTGTACACAGCTATGGGTCTATCCGCGCCAGTCGTGTTTCAAAGTGAGTGCTTCTTTGGTATTCAATCGCCTTTCTCTGACTAGTATGCTAGGTTTTGATTTTGACAGCTTTCTGACCTCGACTTTGGTCAATGATGTTCAGCAAACTGGGCAAGGGTACAAGGTGCTTCGACGACGGATAGCAATCTTGATAGGCCAATGGATCACAATAAAGATTTCCGACTCGAATCGCCCTTTGGTTTACCAATTATTCCAGCATCTTCTAAACAAGAACGATGAAACCAACGATCATGTTGTTCGAGTCACAGCAGCTCGGTACGTATCTGATTCGGAAGTGCTTATAAGCAGATTCAGAGGTCACTAATATCTATTAGGCAATTCAAAGTTATTGCCGATGATTTTGGTTTCATGCCGGAAGGGTTCCTACCTTACGCCCAAAACATACTCGATCTAATAATTGGTCTTTTACAAGTGAGTACTCTTCCTATCTTGTGCTGAAGTTCGGGGTCCAGAACAAGTAAAAATGTCACAAAATTTCTCTGCACAATTAGCCTATTGCTGACTTGCGTTCGAATGTTTCAGGAAGTCGAAAATACAGAGACAAAACTGGCGGTCCTCGAGACAGTCAGAACCATTGCCGTAAGATTGGAGAGCCAGGTATCGCCTTTCACTGACCAGATCGTCTCGATACTTCCTGGGCTATGGGAAGCATCTGGGGAAGAACATCTTCTTAAACAAGCAATTCTTACAATTTTATCAACTTTGGTCGTGGCCATGAAAGATCAATCTCAGCGAGTAAGGAACCCATAGACCAAAGTTTACCTCTATGACTCCTAGTTCTTTGACAAAATGCTAATAATGTGTCCATAGTATCATTCGATGATTTTGCCACTGATAAAACGTGCGGTAGAGCCTGGCTCCGAGGTAATAATCACCCCTGCACTTTTAGAATAATCACGCATCATATGGTTCTAACTCTTAATTCTTCTAGATGCGAGTATACCTTCTAGAAGAAGCACTTGACCTATGGTCTACAATCTTAGCACAATCTCCACACCCTGCTTCTCCCGAATTACTTGAAATCGCAGAATATGCATTCCCGCTACTTGAGATTGGCTCCGACAATCTCCGAATTGTTCTCAACATAGTTGAGTCCTACATTCTGCTTGCACCACAGGCTATGTTAGGGGATAGCGTAAGGCTAAGAATTTTATCATATATGGCCAACCTCCTTGGTGTCTCCAAGAGAGACCTTGCAGGACAGGTCACGACCATTGTCGAAAGGTTGATTTGTGCTGCAGAGAACCTAGGTGGATCTAATGGTGTCACCCAAATCGCGAAGGATCTTCATGAGTGTGGCTACACCGAGAAGATATTCGAAGGCCTTCACGACGCATGGTCTGCCAACCAAACCGTTGGCCCGGACCGCAAATACCCTAAAGCAGACGATGTTGTGCGTACGGATTACTTCACAATTCTGGCACGTATTGCTCTTGCTGATCCAGCCGTGTTTGTTAATGTTTTGTCGTCTTTTGGAAACGTTGAAGAGGTTTGGGGTTGGCTGAGCTCAGAGTGGTTTCACCATTTCGACAGTATGGCAAATATCGATCGCCAGAAGCTCTCCTGTCTTGCTTTGACAAGGATGCTCGAATTGCCACCCCCAATGTTACAACTGACTCTCGAGAAGCTGCAGGATTATTTTGGAATGTGGACACAAGTTGTTGGAGAGATGATTTCTGGCCGCGAGGACGACGGAGAGTAAGTAGTACCATTCAATCTGGACTCCATTATCATTATTCCTTTCCTCTTGAACGAATGTTTTGCAGCGGCTTACTTTTGTTTCCATATAGTAATCTAATCTGGCTCACCAACCCAGGTAATGAGTATGAGGGTCCAGAAGATGAACGAAAGAGGCTTGCAAGTGGTAGTGACCCCGTCCATACAATCCATACTTTTGAGTTCGTAAAGCAACATCTAGGAGGTCTTGTTGCGGCTTCCGGTAAGTTACCTCCATAGATATCAGCGTCATAAGCAACGGCGAATGATATTTTAAGCATTAACTAATACAAGATTGTAGGCGGTGAAGCCACTTTTCATGAGATGTGGATGGTCAATGTCGATAAGGACGTATTGGACGGATTTCAGCGCTTGGGGGTGCGAAGAGAGATGGAATAAAAGAGAGTTGTCTTCAGCTGTCCTCAGTCATGATACCCCAAAATCAATGTGAATGAATCATCCTGAGCAGCCAACTTTTTCTCTGTATTGACATGGCCCACCACAATTTGACCTTTCACATGTAAAAATAAAGAGCTGCTCTCCTCTACTCCACCATCTAGGAAGGCTCGAGATCAAAAATTTGACAATTTACAGACTCTGTGACTTGATTTAGAAGCACGCTCATAATATCTGCCTGGTTAAAATATCTTAATGGTATTACTTTTCATCGTCTCGACCTACCTAGGTAGGTACCAGTTTTGCTGTTCTCTATCTACCTCGCTTAAGCCCCTGCCAAGTCTAGTTGCAGAACCATACCATCCAAAATATTTATGAAGGAGAGATACCCGTAACCAACACCGCTAGACGGTTATTTCGGGGTATATATCGTGTCTTGAATGAGCTGGTTTTGTTATAGCGAATTCGCGGTCAATAATACATAGAAAGGAAACCAAGCCAGGCACATTCCGAGGGATGCATTTCCCACTCGGCGTAATGCTAGAGGGTAAGTCGGTGTTTGATTTTGATACTAGTGGTATAGAGTTATCATAAGTGGAAACATGTTCAGTTCAGAAAAGGGGACTGATTGATAAGGTGGTGGTGACAATAAATATCCCTATCACGTACGACTTGTTCACGTTTGCTGCTAGTGACATATGTTGCTATTTATGTTTGCATAGAACTGGTTGAGGAACTGGAAGCCTCAGGTCCAGCTGGTTTTATCATGAAATCGGATCAGAAGCTGACGTGGGAAGTAATGAAATCCTACTGCGCATATTCGGATGACCGTGGAGCGGGTGGCCATCCTATGGTGGTTTTGTATTGCACGTGCAACATCAACATTTCTGTCACTTCTTCAATAACTTATCAAGTAGCTACGGTGATGTATCCCCCGTTCAGTAATCTTGAATCCTCTGGAACTTCCCCAGTTATCCTGCATATGCTATACTATAGATACGCCTGTTAGCATAGACTATTGAGGAGTATACCTAAAAAGGCAATGCAGGATATCTGCTGACGACTACTGAAGCAGACCCACATCACCAAAGCCAGTGTACCAGAGACAATGTACCAGATGTTTCCTCAAGTTGCTTCATCTCAACATATGGTTTCATTTTGCCAGATAAGATGATCAGTGCGCCACGGAACAAACAAGCACCCGACTCTCGAGAATCACTGTGGCTGCTGCTGTGATTAAGCGCAGGAATGTTGATTACCACATGGAATAATTGAAGTGAGATTTTGTGATATCAACCTGGCTGGTATTGCCAATGCCGGTTTGGATGTTTGGTATGCAGGTTCTTAGCAACACTCTGCATTTATTTTACTTGCATGACTAGTATAATGCCATGAGAGCAACATAAGTATAGTTGCTAGGCCTGCCCTCTGCTTCTTGTTATAAGCAATCGAAACTTAGGTAGGTTTAGCTTTCAAAGCGTTGGCGTGTTGCAGGTAATTTCTCCACGGTAACAACACAAATGAAACCTGACAAATCTATGGCAACTGATAAGTGGAGTAGTATTGTGATCGATATTGTGATCATGTGTGTATCGCAGCGAGATGAGTATGTTTGTTCAGATCGAGATAATTTATTTTCATGAACCTGTAGTTCAAAGATACTCTAGCCTGGGAACGGCTGTTGTGTGGAAGTTTTTCCGAGGAATCAAGGTTTTAAGGTTACAATGTTTCCAACCTGACGAAGGATCAAACCGCAGCAACTATACTTATACCTAATACTCTTCATATGTAAACAAACCCCCCCCCCCCTTTTGCAAAACACATCGGTCGCTAAGCTACACATTCTCTGACACTGAGAATACATCACGAAGATGTATCTCGAATTCCAAATCTCACCTTACATTGTTCTTTGCGAGATCGGTTACCTTGGAGACCATATATCCGGTACTTTGGAAAACCGAGGGAGGGTGAACGGACAGCCACGTTATAGTCCTAAGTGGAGCACTTTTCTTGGAGATGTTACTTTGAAACCTCAAGTCGAAAAGGATCCCAGCTGAAGACGAACGCTCTTTATAAGAGAAAGGACATTAAGGTGAACTAGGTTTAAATGGACGAAAGTTCAATGCCATTATTTAGTACGTTTCACTAGATTTACGTACATTTGCTGGGGTGAAACCCCTCCCGCTCTCACTCTTCCCCGAGTCCCCTAAGAATTTTAAGCTTATTTCTTCTTTTTAACCTTTTTAGCCAAGCCATCTTGGCGTTTCTGCTGGCCTTATTAGGCTTCGTACCTCACGATTCCTTCCACCAGGTAACGTGGCAATCTTGATTTGGGCTCTCTGGCTCATAAAATGACAACTTCACCCAGTTTCTACGCGCAGAATGACCCCTTACATAAGAGTGGAGGCTGGAGAAATATTTGGCAAAGGAATGGGAAAAGAACAAGTACAGCGAGTCTTCATTGCTTACCCACTGAGAATATCTATGTTGTGTACATACCAGTGTCGTTCAGGTTCACGTCTCGGGGATTCAATCCTCACGTCAACGAGTCATGTGTAGCCCTCAGAAGGAATGCGTCCCTGGTGTGAAACTGCAGGGTTGGACGTGCCATTCGACGTTGAGTTTGATAAACCTGGTAACATAGGACCCTGATTTCCCAGGATCTCCGTAAGGGGTCTATGGCGCTAACCTTAAACGAGTTTGTTATGGTACAGTACAGTATTCTTTGCACTGGAGAAATCCTTTTCGTGGACCTGAAATGATTTATACATGGCACTATTGTCATCTAGTAATGATTAATTGCTAGAGTTAGATTTCCATCATAGATAATTGGTATTGCCTCGGGAGTCCAATCCAACCTAGCCCTACTCGCCCTGAAAAGACGATTTTGACATAAAAACTGTGAGACCCTGCCATGTTTTGATGTTTTGATTGGGCTGGTTCGATTAATTGCCATTCCTGAAACGTGTGGATAGGTGTAAATATTGCACTTACAGACAGACCTTCGCAAGCATTCCGAAGTTCTCACAAGCTCTCTTTCAAGGAATCGGGCTAGTGAATACACCCTAAACATCTAGATTCATGCTACAGGGGACGAAAGATAGCTAATACAACCCCACTGTAGCTTGTACCACCAAATGGGGTAATACCTTCATGAGACTTCGACATTTATCACATAATTGTATAATTGTATAACTTTTGTTATTTCTGAACGGGTAAGAGGGTGCCTTTTATCATGATTGATTGATTGACAGCCCAGAGAAGAAGAAAAGTGGTTTAAAGTGCCTTTTGTGCGCAACAAGTTCTTTTGCTTATTTCAAGTCGCCGAATTCGCAGAACACATGTTACGAAGTGAGACATCTGAAGCATAGACGTACTCGTACGCTAAAGCGGGACTTGGACGAGAAGCTAGTGCGCGTGAGTAGACAAGGGCTCCAGGCCCCTGTTTCGTACCAAGTGGCAGTGTGAATCTCCAGGATTCGAACGTCCCATCTGGAAGAAATCAGGGAAAACAAGACTAGGTTTTCCCAAAGCGGCCTTTTCTTGATTAAGCCCTCCAAGGAACTGTTACATAGGGAATCACATCTGCCCCATGACTGAAACTGGATGGGTACAATCCGCCCTGACGCCCATGGTGTGGAGCGTAAGTTCAGTAGAGTAACTAATAAGGCAGCACATCGCCCGAACTTCATCTCATTTCGTTGTGCTTTTTTCTTCTATACACGTTCCTTTTCAAGTTCCATTGCCGGTGGCGAATTTCTTACGATATAATGATTTCTCGATATCTTCTCCTAATAGTGGGCCTCTTGTTCGCAACTCACGTAGCTGCACAGGGCCCGCCTTCGAAATGTTACTTCCTTGATGGAGGTGAGAGCGTTGGCTCATTTCGCTGCAATAATGCAACGTCTGGCCATAGCTCGTGTTGTTCTGCTGGCGGAATATGTTACTCAAACGGTGTATGCGCGGAAAAGACGGACGGATTGTTGGATTATCTGAGAGTTGGGTGCAGTGCGTTAAAACCTCATACGAGAGTCATTCTTGTGTAGAAAGCTTGAGAGTCGTCGCAGGAACCGAGATACTTCGCATCAAATTTCGCCAACACTTCTTGTATCTCGGTTTTTATGGAGTCTCTTAGGCTTTCACATACAATGGTGGAAACACAAAAGAATACAGTGCTAATTTATTATGCAGCGGATCAAACATGGAATGACCCAGCGTGTTTGGCACAGTGTACAGCAAGTGAGTTTTCCCTGCTTATGGGAGATGGAACAAGGACTAATGTCCAAAACAGTTCAGAACAATACAGCGGCCGGTATAAGATTTTGCAATGGTGTGACCATTTCAGATACAACTCAATAGTCAGTACTCCCCGAAGCTGCAATGATTATATCGAGCAGACAAAGACATCGAATTCGTAATTAACGAGACACCAGTTGCTGTGATCCTGGTGGAAGAGGTGTCAACTCGTTCGAATGCTGCAAAACTCCCACAAATATATTTCGCATCACTCCAGCCGCAACTGTCATAGCCCAGATTCCACTGGACTTCACTTTCACTTCGGCAATTTCATCCCCATCCTCGACCCGCTCAGCTTCACCCAGCAGTTCTGCAGCTCCAGCAGTCAAATTTCCCGAAAAGAGTACCAATGGTACGTCAGTAGCCATTGGAGTTGCAATCCCAATCGCTGTTCTCGCCATAATATTTGCCGCATTTCTATCATGGCGTCGTAGGAAGAACATCAGGGAAGCACAAGGTTCGGAGCTGCCGTCATATGGAAGCTCGGAGGGCAATAGACCGTACCCATCCAACACCTGGCCTGAGGATTCGGATTCAAAAGGCTACTATGCAGGAAGGAAATATAGCAACGAATCGGTCCAAGAACTGGATACCATGCATCTACCACAAAAGGCACATAGTCCCGCCGGTGTTTACGAAATGGGACCTGGCAGATAATGAAACCTTCTGAGAGGGCGGTTATGGTTGTGCGGATTGAAATGAATTAGCGGGTTCAAATTCTGGGTCTAATGAAGCGAGCGTTCTGGCATAGATTGATGACTTTTGGGAAGTGAAAGGAGATTCACGAAGAAGGACAGGTGCTCTAGATTTAGCAATCTGCCATTTAGAAGAAGTGGAATCTTAGATAATAATTACCATCATCCAATAGAAAGAAATCACACCACTTGATAATTCGCCATTATGATATCGACCATCTTTTTTTCATTTTTGATGTTTGTTTGTAGCAGTGCTTCAGATCCAACTTCTAACGCGTATGCATTCTGGTGTTTGAATATCACAGATCAAAGGATTAACTCGCCGTGTATACTTTCCAGCGCGGGAGGGTGGCAAACTCTCTATTACGATTGAGGTATCACAGTAGCCGCATGGGGTAACCCTGACCAGGTCATAGCCTACTTCATGTATGGGGTACGTACTGCGTAGGACCAGTGGAAGAAACTGGGGACTCGCTTAACAGGCACCTCTACTCTCTTTCGCTCGCTCTCTCCAATAACTACATCCTTACACGTACAATCTTGTACTCTGTTACTTGGTCTTTGACTAGACACCATTAACCAGTTCTACCAACAAGAAATTATCTTATTCATTCAGTACTTCCCTTAATGCCGTAACCGCACTATGCAATGCAATACCAGTCCCCTATGGGCCTTAGCTATACTCTGAGAGGGTTTTCCTTTATCTTCTTGGTTTTTCTATTATTCCTTGCCTACTCAAATCATTACATAACATTTATTATTTCTATCATAGCTTTCCTAAAAGCTAATAGCATGTTATTGTCTGCTATTTTAATATCGCCCATCCCTGCATATAACATTCGCTTCTAACAAGTCTCATTGCCAGCCATGCCGAACGAGGGAATCCTACTTGCTGATCGTGCTGAGCTGGAAAAGGCCTGGTTGTGTTACTCTCCAGCATCCAGCGGTAGCATAATAGCATATCCGAGATGTTCTCTCACGCCCTCTAGGTTGGCCCTCCGATGACTTGGGTTTGAAGTTGGGAGACGAAGGCAGAAACAATTCTCCTAGTGGTAGAGAGCTAGAGCGCGGGGGGGGGGTTTAAAGAAGCGAGTTTAATGCATGGAATAATGACAGAAGCTCACCATGCTCAAGCCACACCGCCGTCTTCCCTCTCCGGTAATCCGTGCTTTTTGACTTTTCATCTCACACACCTGCACCAACTAGTCCCGGGGGGTTCTGGTTGGCAGGCAATTCAGTTGGTGCGGCCAACATGAATCGGATTCCTACCTAGGTTTGGGATTGGGGATAGGGATTCGAGGAAACTGGTGATGGTTAGTTAGTTACCTGATCTGGCCACACTCACTACTCACTCACTTCCCCTTTCCCTTGCCTTATTTGGATCCACTTTATATTCACAAGGAAGGCGATTGGGCACCAGCAACGACACAGATCAAGTCATAAAAGTAGTTTACCCAGATAGAACTTTTGGTTAATTGAGGTCAATTGTATCAACAAACATATATAGCAGAACGAAACTCGCCAGGTCGCCAGGGCTTGGTCACAAGGGTGACGGTCTTCATATTTTCTTTCTGCTAGTAGAAAGAAAGCAGAGAGAGCAACCCCTCAGATACAACTGCAGTGACACTTCAGCAATTCTGCATGAATCGAAGAGGTTGCTGCAGTCGTCAGCTAATGATTCTTTACAGATCTCACCTAAGAGGATTTTGATACCAAACAAATATTGCGATTTTAGTACTACCAAAGCTGGGCGGGCTGTGTATTTCTCCTTCTGCAGAGCCTAGCATGATTAATAGGGTACGATTACCCGACGCTGCAGAAATGTGTGGTCCCTCGCCCCACCGATCACCACCATCATCCATGTCCTTTGCCACACTGGGACGGGGTGGGAAATACCCAGGTCGGCTTGGAGGTTCCGCGGCGGAGCTTGGGTAGTGTAGTGTGGTGCACAACTTACAAAGTAGTTCGAATGAAGTAGAAAGTAAGCATGGTGTTACGGCTTGAAGAGTGATAGGTGCTTTAAATGGCGTTGTTACCTTGAATGAATAAGGTTATGCGTTGATGCTTTTAAGGGTTCGTGATCTGTCATGTGAAGTAGGAGCGTAACTAACGCTGGCCAAAGATCGCTCTAAAACGTTGTGGTGTTTTGACAAACAATCAGAGACTCGTGGAATAGCATATATAGCACTTATAGCATGTTTTCCAGTAAGTCTAGATAGCAGTAATCGTAGTATGTGGACGTATGAATCTGCATGTGCCACCCTCAAGGACTTTCATGTTTTGTACTCCGTAAACCAACCATTCTTCTCCTACCATGCTTTAGACACCAAGGACACCTCGACCTCCTTTAGAGAACCTATCGCCAGGGGTTAGAAGCCACATGATGAAATCCAGAGTCTTTGGAGCTCCCTATAGGATAACTGCCAAGCCCGAAGCGTATCCGAAGTGTGTGTCTACGAAGTGGTTAACAACCCCAGCATTACATGCTTTAGTGAAATCATTCACAGCCACGCGGCAGAGCCCCAACTAAACTTACACAACGTGAAGGGGTACTGATATTTAAGCTAATCAAGCAAACTTCAAAGATTACTGCCTGGGGATTGGTTGCTGCAGATGGGTTACATGATACAGAAAGACCCATGGAGACATAGAGTTTTTGAAAAACCCGTGGTAATCAGATGTGGCGCTATGGACGATGGCTACTGCTAAATGAGGGGCATACGGCGGAAAGCCTAGAGCAGGCGAATGCTTCTTACGGTGTGAGGGAATGGCAAG
>Ga0247812_10000807_pt1 | contig 18036 bp, 18 predicted proteins | sample UWRJL149409B1_FD_178011 | JGI IMG/M metagenome (GOLD analysis project Ga0247812, IMG submission 178011) | Plant litter microbial communities from Arlington Agricultural Research Station in Wisconsin, United States - UWRJ-L149-409B-1 | ecosystem: Environmental > Terrestrial > Plant litter >...
TATATTAGCTTAGTCCTCACTTCGCCAAATTTTATGATCAGAACGTACCGATTCTTGAGATCTGTCGTGGAACGTCCTACAAATTCCCTTTCACCCAATTCCTTCCAGTTACGACCAGATCGTTTCACCGCAGCTAAGAGCCGCTCGTCGTCCTCCGGCATCCATTCACTATGATCCAAACTTGGATCTAACGCGTGTTGCCAACGCTTGGCACATTCTGGACGAGAATTCAGTGAGAGTCTTGATATATGACAAAATTTACCGTCACAACAAGGTGAGAATTAAATGAACGGATGATGAGAAATCTATGAAAACTCAACTTACGGTCTCCATGGCGGGTTCCGACGAATCCAGCAACTTGTGTCCAGCTACGTATTTCCGTTAGCTGGGTATTTCCCATTATTTTGTGAGGGGTAATAACGTGAAAAACATGGAAAGTTTGGAAAAACGTGGGAATCACGGGGTTCGAACGCTGTGCCATATTGAGCCACGGCCCTCACGAGTCTTTCGTCCTCCATCTTCCCCCAAGCTCCTCTGTTAACATCTTTGCAGACCTTTATCCAGCGTTTGCGGCAGTCTTTGTTAGTTCTGCCTGGCAACTTTGCGGCAATTGAGGTCCAGTTGTTCAAGGTGCCTTGGTCGACTAATTATTAGAGAATCATCAGCCACCTTGGTCCTGCACGGGAGCACCTGATAATCGCGACATAAACATACGCTGGATACTGGCTTCCTGGCGAAGAATACGATCCTCTTCCTCTGTCCATCGAATGCGCAGCCGAGATTCTGAAGCCATTCTTTTTTCACGCTCAACAACTTTGTCCACTACTGTTTCGTGCTCAACAGCTGCCGCCTCGAGATTTTGATGCTAACACAATACTATACTCTATGTACGGTTGCTACTACCGACCATCGGACATCCTGCCAGGATATATGGGTTGTAAGCCGCATGAACCTATGCCCGCTCGCCACTATGCACGTCGAGGAAAAGAGGAAAGTCAGCTTCAGCTACAATAACCTTACCCGCTTGGCGATCTGTAACTCTAGATCGGCAAGAATCACCCCGAGCCAAGAATATCAAGTATATTTCAACGGCTGAAACGGTTTTTCCGTTCCGTCGCACTACAGCGTAGATGCAATGCCACATATATTGCAGCTAGTCCCCAGATAATCCCCCGTTGCAGTAGCAATCCCACATACTTGAAGCTTGTTTAGTTTTGCTAATTGTAAGATATCCTCTGGTATTTTGTTGTGGCCTCAGGCACCAGAATGTACAGTACTACCGTAGATAGCTAAGCTTTTCATCACGAGAAACCTCTTCTCCTCTTTAGACTATACTGAATTCAAGATCCATACCTTTTACCCTTGAGGGACCTCTCCATTTCTTAATAGGAAGGCCATGACATGCTTACGCACTTCTACCTGTGGCCAGTTGCCGGTAATTATCTCGTTGGTTTTCGCGATTGTTGGTTTTCATATCCCTTGCAATGTATATGCAATGAATGTGATATACCCTTGACTGTTTATGTTGACATCACCCATGCACATCTTGCTGATCCAAGCCGTCAGAGTTGGACGCGGTTTGATGATAGTTGCGAAAACAACACACAATCGGCACGGAAGTTACTCCAATCGCACAACACAGAACGCCCGCGTATGCCTCATTGAGAGGGCCTTGTGTTACACAACTAATCACCGTATCAGGAAGCCACTAGACTGCCTCGGGAAAACAGTGAGAATTCCAGGGTTCATAAAGGAGCCACCAATAGGCCTTCATCCATCGCACGCCTGCATCTCTCACGTTGGTCATGTCAGATATCTACAGTAGAATTCCCTGTTCAAAACAATTAACATTGGAGCGAACTTTTTCGTAGATTAATAATTCCAGACTACTCACTGGTAGGTTCAACCTCTTCAGAGACCCCCTGTTAATAATTTGGCCATGTCTGAAAGTGGTACGATCCCACTCTCGTAGTTCCTCTGAGCCCAATTATCAATGAAGCGCAATATATATTGCCAATGAATACCCTGATAATGACCTTGATTTGAGGGGCGAAAACTCAAATACGTTTATGCGGTGTGCCCCCTTAAGTATAAACCTGTAGCTCTTTTGGGAGTACGCAGAGGCAAAATTTAGTAATGGTCACCATCGTGATTATAATCACGGTCACAATCACAATTGGCTGGATTCGGTTGGTGCTTGCCGTCTAGAACAAAATTACAAACCTTCATGGTTGTGGTTCTTTATTTATGCTATAGAAATATAATTACTTATTCAACAATGAGAAATCTCGGAACCCAAGTTTACTATCAACCAACTTTATAAGACGCACATATCATAACATACATGTGGAAAATTCTAAAGCTACTGTAAGGGGGAATTCACGCAATAGGGAAGCCCGAGTACGATTATGGAAGAAAGACAACAAGGGAAAGAGTACCGAGGCTTTATTTGGTTACACAGCAGGAAGGAAAGCCTATAGGAACTCGGCCCCAAAGCCTACTTGAACATGCAAGGGGTCTTCCGGAAGAGTATTAGAAGCTATTGGCTTATTGATACTGTCTAGTATAGTCATATTAAGACCCTTTCTGCTCTTTCCCCTTTTAACTTTTGGGGGTATATACATGGCCATGTAGAATGCACCACGGGAGGTCTTTTTGAGGCAAGGGAAGATATGAGGACTTCTTGTTCGATCTTCAATTGGTACAGGACGTTTCAGGAAATAATATGGATCTTGAACACATCGGAAGAACCCGTGTTCCCCGTTTAACCAGCGGTGCTGAGCCGAAACTTGTCCCGTCAACGCCTCCACGACGCCTCCACGCCGCCTCCTCGCCTTTACGCGTCTATGGTTCTACTTTTCTAAGCTTATATTACGCCTCACACCTCATGCCTGCATGCTTCCAAACTTCTACGCCCCTACGCCACCGACGATGCCAATGGTAATCTGTCCCATTGTTATCGCTACCTTGAATCGACATCATAGCCTTCTGAGCGTTATCTAGGCTCTATTCGGGTCCATATCGGGGTCGCCCTCTCTAGAACCAACACTAGGCTGGTATTGTGTTTTGGGAAGGCTCGGGTCCTCTATTTTACTCGCATACCATTGATTTCTGTACCTGAGGTCGAATGAGAATATGTCTTCCAAAACCTGTGACGGCCGCCAATCCTTCTTCAAAATGAGCAAATTTGACGCTGATAGGAGAAATAAAAGGGCTGGAGAGATTGAAGAATTACAACTTTAAAAAGAGAGAGGAAAGGATACGATATGACGAATATTAATCCTACTACTACCCCAGAGGTCTCACTGCTGGATACCAGCAAGACAAAAACTAGCAATCCAGTGGCGGAGCTGATTGTCCCCACCATCGATATTGCACCTTACCTCGCCAATCCAAACTCATTAGCAGCAGAGGAGATTGTCGATAAAGTTCGCAAAGCTGCCCAGACAACTGGCTTTTTCTCCATTGTAGGCCATGGCGTTCCGAAAGATGTTCAGCAAGGTATCTTTGAGGCAGCGAAGAAGTTCTTTGCACTTCCTTATGATGAAAAGATAAAACTCGATTCACGAACCACTCTGGGACACCGAGGATATGATGTCCTAGCTTCTCAATCTTATATTGATGGAGTACTGCCTGACCTGAAGGAGGTAAGTTTGTAAATATCAATGCTCACTTAGATAGTAATCTAATCAGAGTACAGGGGTTCTACGTCGGTGAAGACCTCCCTACCAACGACCCTCGCGTCCAGGACAAGCGCTTCTTCATGGGCCAAAACGTCTGGCCACCCAGCTCCATACTCTCCTCCTCTACCTTCAAAACACCTGCAGAGGTATACTACAGAGAGGTCTTCAATCTCTCTCTTACCGTGTTAGAGATTATTGCACGCACTCTTCCCTATGGCCCGGATGTCTTCTCAAACTTCATTGCTAATAACCCTGTCGCACCTCTCCGTATGCTTCACTACCCACCCAAACGAGAGACCGAAGTCCCGCAATTCGGATCCTCTGCCCACACGGATTTTGGTGCCATCACCTTGCTCTTGCAAGACCACAACCCTGGCTTGCAGGTCCAAGATAATGTGTCAGGAAAATGGGTACCAGTAGCACCTAACCCGGATGCATATGTGATTAACATTGGTGATATGTTGAGTAAGTGGACGAGCAACGAGTACAAAAGCAGCTGGCACCGGGTCATGAATGAGAACAAGACGGATCGATACTCGGTGGTGTTTTTCTTCGATGGGAATTTGGACTGTCCATTGACGCAGTTGGACGGCAGTGATGCGGGAGGGGAGGTGTTAACCGTAGAGAAGCATATGATTCATCGCATGACGACTTCATATGGAACGCGGAAGAAGGAATAAGTTGCCTTACAGTACAGTAGTTCGGATGAGCTTCATATGAATATGGCTATAAACATTTTTACTTTTGACAGCAGAAATGTTTTTGCCTGAAGTTAACAAATGATGGTTACCTTGTTATTATTACATTACTGTTTAATAATAAAAGAATTTCAACTGAGGTAGGCATTGAACTATACTCAGATCATTTTTCTCATATCAGTCATCTAATACCAAAGCTCTGGGCCTATTATTGATGTATCACAACACCTGAAGCGTCAAAACCTTGAAATGCTCAACGTAGATGGGTGACTTTACGTTCTAAACTTTCCGATCACAATCCCCCCTACCTCCCCTACCTCTCCTCTCCTAAAGAATAAACATGATGGATCAGTATCCCTGTCTGAAACGCAGACACACATGCTGCACAACGGAGATACATGCTTGTGCAGGGGTAAATCATTTGCTCATAACAAGGCACGTGGCGCAACGGAAGTGAGCCCCGCAAGTACTTGCCCATCGGAGATATGGGAATTTTCTCACTCCTACCTCCGTTTTGAAAAGTTGGTAAGAATGTTACCACACAGTACAGTAAGAAACTCTCGCAAGGCATGAGCACGAGCACGAGCACGAGCACGAGCGGGAACAGGATTCTTGTTTTAACGGTAGTGGTCTTTTGCGGTATGGGTTTGAGATTGGTGCAGTTATACAGTATCATCATTAGTCCAGGGGGCATTGAATGTGTGATTGAAATAAGCATTTTGATGGGTCTATCCCGCGCCCCTCCCCCCCCCACCTTCTGGACTAACGGTCAAAAAGAATGGGGCAAAATTGATATGGCCAAGTGCGATTTCTCCCGGGCTCTCTCGAACCTTTCGCGAGATCGACACTTGTCAAGAGATCAACTTGTCTGCTCCGTTATTGCTGCCTGGTATACGCGAGAAGTGGATTTGGAGATAGCATTGCAAGAGAACTACAAGGATTTGTGTTGATTTACTTCGTACAGGCCCAAACAATTCCAATTGGGCGTCAATGCGCTCCTAGAGTTCTATGGTGAAGGAGGTGGGATGGCTGGGAATGATTTTGCCCTGTACGACAGTATAAGAACTGCTTTTCACTAGTTTACTCTACAATGATCGGGTTTGCCCCTTATTACATGGTGGCGGAGAGGGTGGGGGATCATGATTACTATCCTCCCTCCCCACATGCAAATACTTGTTTATTTTCATAGGTTACTTTGATTTGATTTTGGCTTGCAAGTTTAATCTTAATTAAATATTGCACGGGGATGAGTTCTATTTGCCAGGAAAGCAACAAGTGAAAGATGTAGGTGAAATTTTGTTCCATCTTGCTTGCATGTAACAAACACTGGGCGGGACTAGCTCTGGCTAGTACACAAAAATTAGAGAAGAGAATGTGAAATCCTATTATAAGATCTCAACCCCAAGCAAAAGAGAAACCCCATGCACATCTAAAAGGCATTCGAACCCAAACCAATCTGGATTCCAGCCGCTCAAGCAAATCCACCATTGACTCGAAGGACTTGCCCTGAGACCCATCTCCCATCATTCCCGCTGAGGAATGCAATAGCATCAGCGACCTCCTCTGGGCGCCCAATTCTGCCAGCGGGAATAAGACCTTTGACATAGTTCAGGACGTCCTCGCTCATTCCTGCGTTAAACAAGTTGGTATCGGTGGGACCCGGTGAGACAGCATTCACCATGATGTTCTTGGCTGCCAAATCCTTCGACAGTACGCGAACCATCTGCTCAACTGCACCCTTCGTTGCCAGGTACAGAAGATATGCAGGTGACAGGTTGGTGGCATGGCAAAGACTAGTTGAGAGGAAGATCATACGCGAGCCACTGGGCATGAACTTCGCGGCTTTCTGACAAGGCGGTAGTAGTTAGTTTATGTTGATGTGCTAGTAGAAACAAATAGACAAGAGAAAACTCACCTGGGCCAGAAAATATGGACCTTTCACATTAAGATCAAAGGCAGTATCGTAGCCCGCTTCTGTTGTCGTCTCCAGAGAGCTGTATGGGAGTATACCGGCATTGGCGACAATAATATCGATCTTGCCGTATGTATCGACCGTTTTTTTGACGAGAGCCTCAACGTCAGCTACTTTGCCGGCGTTGCTCTTGACCGCAATAGCTCGATCGCCGCCAATGGCTTTGATGAGTGCGTTTGCACCGTCGGCATCAGAGCTGTAAGTAATGATAACTTTAGCACCGTCCTTTGCTAGACGTTGAGCAGTTGCAGCGCCAATTCCTCTGGAACCACCTGTGACAATTGCAACCTTGCCAGTGAGAGACATTTTGGACCTTTTTCGAGAGTGGTGTTTTGGGAAACAAAGTAAGGCAATGGAGTTACGTGACAAGAGCATAGCAAGTAGCCAAGATGGGTTTTGTACCCTGCTGGTGGCTGATTGCTGCAAATAAACTATTCGGAGCTAACGGAGCTAACGCCACTTGTAATGATCTAATGCCGTTTACCCTCCAACAGATCAATGATCCGCTAGTACTCGGGCCCCAATTACTCGGGTCCCGGCAGTGGATGCTGGTACGTAATTGAGGCTTATTCTTAAGTCCTACTTCTCCTGATCTTAACCCCTGCCGCTAAAAGAAATTATATCCGACCCTCTGCCCGTTGTCACGAAAATGATATGAACATGGATCTTTGTTGGCCAGCATCTATTCATGTGCCGCTCATTGAGGCAAGTGGAATCATATGTGAATGTACCCTGACATACTATACTAATCTATTACACAAGATATCACCATAATTGTTAAATCATAGAGATGAGCGAAGTCATTCCAGGCCAAATGATGTCTCCTGAGAATGATGTGACTGCCTCCCACACGACGATTGTGAGATCAGAGCCTGTGTCGACCGAGAAAATCCAATTGCATTCAGAATCAACAACGAGCGCTGAAGACAATGTGCAACAGCCAGCGACGTCTCGAGATATCCATGGGCTTCAATGGGTCTTAGCACTCATTGCAACGCTCTCCTCCACTCTCTTGTTCGGCTTGGACACGACTATCACGGCAGATATACAACCAGCGGTTGTAGCAGACTTCCAGTCAATTGATCGAATGACATGGATTTCGGTGGCATTTCTGTTAAGCGCCTCCTCTACCAACTTTTTCTGATAAGTCAGCACATCTTGAAATGTAGTTGGAAACGTGCTGATTCTCCCCTCACGGGTCAAATATATAGCAATTTCGACGCAAAAGCTATCTACCTCATCTGTGTCGTGCTCTTCGATGTTGGCTCGGCTGTCTGCGGCGCGGCGCCTAACATAAATGCCTTGATTATCGGTCGTGCAATCTGCGGTCTCGGCGGCTCTGGTGCGTATGCTGGAGTTATGATAATTCTATCGGTCATGACAGATGTCAGCGAGCGCGCTGCTTACCTGGGGACGACTGGGCTCACTTGGGGCACTGGTGTGGTCTTGGGTCCCATCATCGGTGGTGCTCTTACAAACAGCAGTGCCACTTGGAGGTGGGCTTTCTACATCAATCTTGTCATTGGTGGTGTGGCGATTCCAATTTGTTGCTGGCTCATTCCTACCTGTGACCCCACGCGTGGAGTTGCAATGAAAACACGAGCGAACAAGATTGACATTCCAGGGACCATTTTGATGATAGCTTTCATGACGTCCCTTTTGATGGCTATCAGCTTTGGAGGTCTTCTCTATCCGTGGTCGAGTACGCAGATAATAGTGTTGTTCGTGGTCTTCGGAGTGACTATTATTGCATTCGGTGTACAGCAAGTATACTGTCTTGGCACGACAGTTGAAAACCGCTCCTTTCCCATTCCATTCCTGTGGAACAAGGAGTTAATGTTGCTATTTATAATCGAGGCTTGCGCTTCGATCTTGACGTTCATTCCAATGTACTTCATTCCGTTATATTTCCAGTTCGCCAAGAACGACACGGCTCTTAAGACTGGTGTCAGACTCTTACCATTGACAGCATTCCTCGTCTCAACAATAGTGGGTACTGGTGTCTGGATGAAGTATAGCCCACGATATATGCCCTGGATGTTGTGCGGTTCTGCTCTAGGACTTATTGGCAGTTCACTTCTCTACACCGTGGATATCACTACCAGCAACGAGAAGATGTATGGGTACAGCATCTTGATTGGCACTGGCGCCGGACTTTACGTCACTCTTGTTTTTACGGCTGCTCAGTCTCAAGTCAAGCCAGTCTTGATTCCAATTGCGGTGGGGTTTATCACATATTCACAGCTTGCCGCTTCCGGAATCGCACTCGCGGTTGCAAATAGCATCTTTCTCAACACAGCTATGAATAGCATTGCAGCTGTTTTGCCGAATATTTCAAGGACAGATGTTCAGGGCATTGTCTTGCGAACTAGTGTAGCGATATTGGATTCTCTTGATCCAGGCGTCAGACGACAAATTGTAGAAATCATTGTGAGCAGCTTGAACAATGCGTATATCATTACGATTATGAGTGGAGCCATCAGTCTGGTGCTTTCTCTATTTCTGAAGCGCAAGAAGATGAACATCAACTCCTAGAGGGTAGGACGTGAAGCAATGTACATTTAGATGTGTAAACTAGACAACAATATTCATGTGACTTTCATATGGCACGTAAGAACTAGAGCATTTTTATCCTCTCAACTAGGATCTTCTATAAGATTAGAGTCGCAAAAATCCTATTCTGTTTAGCACACACATCAATAGTATTTTAGGCTTTTCATAATAGACCTAAATTTGTATTAATTCTATAGTTCCATTTTGCACAAAATGAATACACCACGATATGTTAACTTGTCGTTTGCATACAGTGTCAATAACAAAACAGTTACTAGTGTTTATTGCAAATGCAATATGAGAGCGATGAGAAAATGAATATCCTGGGGGATGCTGGTATATATGACCGCCTAGCTTTAATATAGTTGACTATATATCATATTCTATATATCTCTCCTCTTGAATCTCACCGGGAAGTTCGTCTGTGCTACAAACCATCGGTTCTCTACGTGCAATTCTTGTTTTTGGTCTACCAGCTCAATCTTCAAATGTTATTATGTTAGTCTTGATTGATCCACGAAGGAATGTAAATTAGGAAACGGCTGTCTGAGGTGCTTACATTGTATCTCTGTATCATTGTTGGTACTAATTTGTACATTTCTAATAGCGAGATGTTTTTGCCGATGCACACTCTGTGGCCTGCACCAAACTATTTTCAGAAGAGAAAGTGTCAGTGACACCTGAATATGATCAAATTTGATAGATGAGATACGTACAGTAAGCAAGGCATGTTCCATTTTGGAAACGCTGCTGGGGTCGCCAAGCCATCTGTCTGGTCGCCAGCTTGAAGCATCTTCACCAAATGTCTCTACGTCTCGATGTACCACCCATGCGTTAATTCCCACGACGGTACCCGCTTCAAAGAATTCTCCAGAGATTATGACGCCTTCGGGAGGAACAATTCTTTCGAGTTGTAATCCGAAAGGAGGATGGAGTCTTCCTGCTTCTTTGATGCAGGCATCCAGGTAAGGAAGCTCTCTTGACTGCTTCCAGGATACGAGATCAGAAAGCCTACCCTCTTTCCGCGCAATCTTTAGTTCTTCTAATAGCTTTTGAAGAGTCTCCGGGTGTTTTAAGAGGTTGAAGAAGATCGTACGAAGTGTGATCGCAGTGGTGTCGCTCCCAGCCAAAACATTAGAGGTGGTCCAAGCCGTAAGAGCCCTAAATTTTCCAAGGTTAGGGTCGAGATTGTAATTTTGAATGTTGGCTATCCAGTCACGTACCACCGTGGGATTGTGGGGTCTTTCTCGAGGACCTCTAAGAATCGGGAAAGAAAGTCTCGGTTGTTCATTTCTTTCGAGCCATCCGCCACTTTTCCCGATCCTTGTCTTTCCTGTGCCCGCGCAAGTGCAAAGGCGACTATAGGTGATGTGACGCTATCCGCTTGTAATCTTAGACGTATAGGGTTCTTATGCCAGATGTAATCAAGCGATGGCATTTGTCCAACCTGTAGTCAGATGAGGACTAATGAGCAAGGCAGGAGAGAGTGGCAATACTAACCCAAGAAGTTCTTTCAAAATTGTGCCAAATTGAGGCCATAATACCATCCACATCTTCACCCCGCTCCAAGAATCCTAATCGTTGCGAAAAAGTGATTTCACCAATAACATCAAATGCGAAATATTGCAGCCAAACATCAAAATCGCAGATTTTCTCGGGATGCATGAACCGGTTATCAATCTCGTTGAAGAACGTTCTCATCGTAGAATCAACGTAAGACTCAAAAGAAACGAGGTTGCTCATTGAGTAAATGGCTGCAATGGGTCGTTTCAGCTGGCGATGTGTTTCCTCATCCTGGGTAGCGAAAACTGTTTGTATTATTTTGCCCTGGGAGACTGGAAGTATGACATGGTAAAAGTCGGACTGTTTGGCTATTAGGATATGAAGAGAAAAGTTGTGGCAAAGTGTAAGAGAAGCAGTGACTTTCCTTGATGAACTTTTGTCCGAAACCGTAGATGATGGGAATTGCTGCTGGATCCGCGACTGAGACCATATTTGGCCCCATCCGCACTAGTTTTCCATACTTCTTGTGTAATGCTATATGCTGTAGATGTGCGCGGCGGCTGACCACCCAGAAAAGACGAGGAAGGTTTGAGATAGATGCAAGGAGCGGCCCGGGGATTCTTCGTAAATGGAGATAGCTGAAAATACACCAAGCGAGTAAGATTAGAAGTATACTAAGTAGTAAATTCCCAGCACTTTGTCCAAAAAGATTGACGACCGCCTCTATCTGGGCCGCTAAGAACATATCTAAAGAATTCTCTACGGGGATACGGAACTCTCGCCCTTGAATAATGTGGAATCTTCAATTGTAGAAAACTTCGAGATCATACCGTTAGGGTTAGAATGAATGCTCTATTGTGCATTCGGAAATTCATCCACTGATGTTCATTAGCGACCCCAGCTTGTATGGGAGCCGAGTACCTTGAGGACCCGAGTAGCGAGCTAACCAAGGCCCCTGGGACTACAGATCCAGCGGCACGGTTCCTGGTTTCAATTCGCATGTTCTTACTGCATTGAGAATAGGTTAATAATATCCAGTTACAATGCAGCTTACCAAAACACCGAACTAGGTCTGCTGGACTTAGCGTGTTTGGTAGTTAGTATCTGTACCAGCCGTTTACTGGTTACAAGTTTGGTACCAGTGATAAAGTACCAATAGATCGGGTGCTTATGCACACATTCATGTTTATCTTGTGTTTCTATTCGCCTGAAAATATTCGGGGAAGTGGAGACCCCTAAGGTTTGGGTTAATATATATGACATAATAGATAAGCTTTTATCACTGGGGCTTATTGGAATTTCTGTGGCGGGCAAAGTTTGAATCCTTCCACACGGTTCAACCTTCGCATAAAGCTTAGATATCAATCATATGATAGCTGATCTAGTGGGGGCAATCCTAGTGTACTAGTGAACATTTTTTGGAAGAGACTTGATTGTTATCTAAGTGGCACTCAGTGGGCGAATATAACGTACACACAACATTGTAAGTGTGAACTACGCCTATAATATATGTGACAGTAAGCCTGTGCCAGAAGATGTTCAAAAGATCCCCCTATAGGTTTAACTTGTAGTTGTGTCAAGGTCGTTTTCAAACTCATCGTATTTCGTATAAGGTTGTTTGCCCCATCACTGACTAGTACAGTATGATGATGCAGGGGCAGGAGTTCCTAATCGGCTGTAGCTACTTGATCTAGTCTTGTACCCACGTGGTAAGCAACGCCCCTCGTACTTCTTCCGTACATCCTAGTCACACTACTCTACTCTTGACAGAGTTTTAAATGTAAATAACCGTATGTGAGTATGGTGGAGACCTCACAATGGAATAATTTATTGAGTTGAGGTGCAATAAGATAGATACATATAAAATATATTATTGATTGCTATATGCCATCATTCGGTTAAGGATTATACACGGCTTCAATTATTGCTATAGAGCTCCCATCTGGAGTCCTTGTGCCCAAGAACTTATACCTTTGATCTACGCTTGCGAATAGGCGTTTCCAATCAGCTGTAGTTCTCTCCATCGAATTCCAGCAAGATGCTTGGACCATGTCCAGGTTTCTAGTTGTGCACTTTGGGTCAGCATGGGATGTAGTCTCTATTGAAAGGGCATTCAGGGTTTGGAAAATCTGTTCTCACCGGCCATGCTTCTGGGACCAGGACGTGCTCGCCACATCAGGAATGAGGAACTCGTAAATAACTACTCGTGATCCAGCTTTCATCGCTGGGATAAGACTCCGAAGAATGATAGTGCAATATTTATCAGACCAGTTGTGTAGAATGAAACGGAAGAAATAAACGTCAGCTGACTGAATCGGCTGGGGCTGCAGGAAATCGTGAGCCATGAACTCTACACGGTCTTTGAGTTTTGGATCAAGAAGTTTTGCGCCTTCCTCAGCGGTCCCTGGAAGGTCTTGGACAATACAGTGCAGGTGTTGTGTCCCAGCGGCTAAAGCACGACTTACAGCGCCGTGACCACCACCAAGATCAACAACCAGACCGCCAGGATGGTCAATCCTCGCCCAGTCGTAATTTTGTAACAAGTGTTGGATGTCGTACAGCGCACCGCGAGACATGAAGCGCATACCTGCACCAAATCTTCGTGCACGCTCCTGATCTCTGCCAATGTGGATATAAAAAGGGTCGCTAGTATTTTCTTCTATATTGAAACCAGTCTCTGTGGGTTCGCCAGAGCCTGGCCACTTCTGCAGAGCTTTGATCACTTTGACGGATGCTGGTGCGATATCATCAATGAGAAATCCAACGGTGTCCATGGCCTCAGGATCTTCCTTTAGAAGCTTCGATGCTGCTGTATGCGAAACGTAGCCAGCCCGCCTCTCCGAAAATATGTGATTTGCCATAGCATGCTGCACGAATCGGCGTACCAGAATCTCATCCTGCCCTATTGCAGCCGCAAGATCCGCAAACGAAATATCTCCATCTATAGGCACATGCTTTGCAATGTTATAGTTGTAGATGAAACGAATACTAAGTAGATCAGTGAACTTTGGACATTTGTCAGCTGGTTGGTTGCGGAATTGCAAATATAAAATGATGAATCTGTGGTTGATCCAATAACACACCGTGAACAAAATCTCCATGTACATGTCAACCGGGCCTAGAGCAAGACGCTTCAGTATCTGGTTTGAGTCGACCAATTCACGCCGAACCTTCTCTAGATCCGCGGGAAGACCCGCCAACGTGTTCGTGTCAAACGATGTTGGTTGAAGCCCATTCTCAGCAGCGTGTTGGTCCAGCCGCTTTGCTAGTGCTAGGATCCTCTCAGCATGCTCAGTTAAGGATGACATTATGGAATTGGAGCAAAAAAACTTTTATTGTAAGGCTACGACTAGTGTAATCAAATTTCCGAGTAGAGTGTGTTCTGAGTTACAAGGGCAGATACTTAAAGCGGGTTTGGTGCTTACTCATGGACCCGAGTATGGCGGATGAACCCTTTCTCCATACCGGGTTCTCTACCACCAATTCCTAAGAAACCAGTGGTCCACCCGTAGGTTTATTTTAAGAAGTTTTAGTGTATTTGCAGCAAGGTTAAGACCGGGGTTTTCATTGGTTATACTAAACAATGTCAATCAGCTGATATGGATAACTCAGCCAGTACATAACATCAAGTACCCGAACTGGAGACGATAGCAAGCGGGATAGTATTGACCCGTTCTTCGGGCCACTCAGGGAACCCGGTTTGCGCCGTTGCCGGTTTTCGACCACAATCCCGCGGGAAAGCCTAGCAGTCGAGCTCCTACGGCACAGAAACATCGATTTTTTCAATGTGTATTGGACAGCCAGGAAATTTGAGATGAAATATTAGTTCGAAGTTCTATTCTTGAAGACGGCTGAGCCATGGACCCGAGTCTGGAAGTTCTGTGGTGGTTAAAAGTTTTGAATACATATAAATACTGAAACCGCGCAATTACGGTTCTGGACACGCTCAGTCTTCCTTGGGTCATTGAAAATGTGGTTCAGATCTCAGTACTCTCTTAGAGTTTTGCTCTCCTTAAGCTTTGCTTATGTTGCGGCGATACCACTCACGACCGACCAACAGACCAACCTTCGAGCCCGGAAACTACTTAGTTCGTCGTTTGGAGCTACTTTAAATCAAACCTTTGACTATTTAGTAGTTGGGGGAGGAACTGCAGGGCTGGCAGTAGCAGCACGGCTGTCTGAGAACCCTGCAGTTTCTGTTGCTGTCATTGAAGCGGGAAGCTTCTATGAGATCGGCAACAGCAACTTCAGTGAAGTTCCACTGTTTGATACCTGGTGGAGTGGCAAAAATGCTGATGAGGTCAACCCATTGGTCGATTGGGGCTTCATGACCACCCCACAACCAGTAAAGTATACCCTTTATATTTCGAGACCAGCAAATCATCTAACCTGTCAACCCATACAGGGCTTCCTGGGCCAGAGCACGCACTATGCGCGTGGAAAATGCCTTGGTGGTAGTTCGGGTAGAAACTATATGACTTATCATGGTGCAACGAAACAGAGCATGGAGATGTGGGCAAACACGGTTGGCGACAATGACTACCTCTGGGACAACTTCGCAAAGTATTATGTGAAATCCACTCATCTCACTCCACCTGATACCGAGGCAAGAATCAACGCTACGACGCTATATAACGCGGCATCCTCAGGGACAAACGGGCCATTATCCGTCACCTGGGCCCGTTACTCCCATGCATTTTCCACCTGGTGTGAGAAAGCGCTCACCGAACTTGGTCTTAAGCCCATTAATGGATTCATGGATGGGTCCCTTATCGGATATGCTTATCAGCTGCTTGCCGTTGATGAAAAGAAGCGTACCAGAGCATCCTCAGAGACACATTATTTGCAGCCAGCTCTGTCAAGGGACAATATTTATGTTTTCCCGTCAACGATGGCGAAGAACATCGTGTTTGATGAAAATAAGACAGCAACTGGGGTCTCAGTAGATACTATGGGAAAGAAGTACTTCTTAACGGCAAAAAAGGAAGTTATTGTCTCTGCCGGGGCCTTCCAATCTCCACAGATCTTGATGGTTTCTGGTGTCGGCCCAGCTGCATTGCTGCAGGAACACAACATCCCTGTGGTTGCAGACCGCCCAGGTGTGGGCCAGAACATGCAGGTACGTTTCCTCAAACTCAGCTATATGCCAAGAATCCGTGTGCTAACTCGTGTTTGTAGGACCATGTCCTTGGTGGCATTACATATGCTGTCGATCTAACTACCGTGTCTTCGTTGAACGATCCAAAATTCGCTCAAGAGCAGACAGATCTGTTTCTTCAAAAAGGAACAGGAATGCTAACCGACACCGGCTCGGATATCCTTGGTATGTTGTCACCTGAATGAGTCCCTTCATTGGAACCTGTCCTAAAAATGTGCTTTTTCAGGGTGGGAGAAAGTTCCCGAGTCATATAGACAGAACTTCTCGTCAGATGTTCTGGCAGACCTTGCCACATTCCCAGAAGACTGGCCAGAAATTGAGTTCCTGATTGTCAACGCTTATTTCGGAAACCTCGAGAATGGAGTGTTTTCTCCAAAGGATGGCAAGCAGTATGCAAGTGTAGCCGTATCAGTGATCACTCCCATGTCTCGCGGTAACATCAGCATCAGCTCGGCAGACACGGCAGATCACCCTCTGATCAATCCACAATGGCTTACGCATCCAACCGACAAAGCTGTGTTGGTTGCTGCATACCGACGTGCGAGAGAGTTGTTTAAGACCAAAGCCCTCGACCCTATTCGTGTAGGAGAGGAATTCTTTCCTGGCAAGGAGCTTAATGTTGAAACCGATGAAGAGATCATTAATTTCGCTGGGAAGAGCTGGAACACTGTCTCTCATGCCTCTTCTACTTGCTCGATGGGCAAAGTCGATGATCCCAATGCGGTCGTGGACTCGAAAGGCAAAGTCATCGGCGTTAATGGAGTCAGAGTTGTGGATGCTTCGGCGTTCCCTTTCCTTCCTCCGGGTCACCCCATGGCCACTATCTGTAAGTGAGATTCCAAGTTCGGTCTAGACTTGGATTTCTCCCTTTGAGTATAGCACACTTCTAACACTAATACAGATGCTTTGGCTGAGAAGATTGCCGATGATATCAAGAATGGATCTTAATTTTCTTTGTATTTAGTTTTATTAAAGATAGATTTGTAGTAGTAGTAACCTCACCATCGCTGGAGATGCAAGTCTCAGGGAGGGCACAATCGTATATCCATTGAGTTTATTCCAGCTATTCCCAAACTCGGTTCCGAGCCCAAACCTGCAATATCTAACCGAACTCAAAGAGATACTCCCTACAACTGCTGAACAAAGGCCCGCTTTCCAATCTTTCTCTAATTTGTAATATCCCCTTAACCACTCCATCCCCACTCTACAACCCGTAGCCACAGACAAAAAGAACCTCTCAACCTCTCGCTTGGATTCAGTTATCCTCTAGAAGTGCTGAAATGCCAAGTAAATCGTCCTGTGATATACACCAATAACTAAGTACCCAATTACGAGAAACTGCATACCATGGCAGAGAGTTGAGCTCGATTGATTATGGGCTAGAACAGATCGCATTAGTTTTAGAAATTCAATGATGACGGCCATAGATTGGCGCGTTCATGCTATCAAAGGAGACATCTGGGTAAGTAACCTTTCGTGCATCTTTGGGACCGCACAGCGCGCTCTGAAAAGTCATTTAAGGTGCATGTTGATGCAGATTCAATAGTCTCGCCCTTCTGAATTGAAATATTGCTCCTCCCAACCTTTAACCTGTCTTCGGGCCTTGATCCAAAATTGCTTTCCTAACTAAGACTGCAATCTTTTCTCATTGTAGGAACCCTTCCCTCTTCCAAAAGTCTACACATCTCCCAATATCCGCCTCACTTACCATATCCGCCTTCGCCAGGGTGTTACTTACACCTCTCACGTTAGCAGTATCTAAGATTACACTTCCACCAGCCATATATTCAAAGTCATCTCTGAAGAAATCACCCAGCACCTTCGCCGGGTTGCCTTCATCATCCGCTGCTATCACCTTCTCGGTCCACTCCTTGATTTCTACTTTCTGATTAATATTCAGGACGGTCGAGAGATGATACAAAACATCGTGCCATGATTGGCGGACGGGGTTCTCCAGATGATAAATAGGCTTGAGGGAGGCGGGAGAGAGCAGAATCTCGGCGAGAACGGTAGCCGTTGTGTCGACGGGGAGCCAAGAGAGTGTCTGTTTCGAGGTTAATCAGTGCACAGTATGGAGAGGGGGGAAGAGGAAGAAATTCGAAGTTATTAATTTATGAGTAATGAAATGAAGAAAGCATACCCCTTTAATATTTGGCAACGCCCCGACCTTTTTGCTGCTCTTCACCAACGCAGGCATATGCTCATCTGGGTTCCAATAACCGCTCCCGCTACTTGCACTCATCTGCCCAATTCTCACACTACAAGCTTCGAATGAACCTTCGAACTCCGACGCAGCATTGGCGACAATCTGCTCACAGACTAGCTTGGCTTGGCCATATCCAAAAGGATTCGTGCATTTGGGATCGGTTATGGGGATTTCGGGGATGATTCGACCCCCGTTCACGAAGCCGTATTGGCCTACGACTGCAATAGAGGAGATAAACATGAAGCGTGGCTTTACTTGAGGCC
>Ga0247812_10000808_pt1 | contig 18025 bp, 9 predicted proteins | sample UWRJL149409B1_FD_178011 | JGI IMG/M metagenome (GOLD analysis project Ga0247812, IMG submission 178011) | Plant litter microbial communities from Arlington Agricultural Research Station in Wisconsin, United States - UWRJ-L149-409B-1 | ecosystem: Environmental > Terrestrial > Plant litter >...
TAAATCAAATTGTTTGTTGAAAGAAGGCTGTGGCTGAAAATGAAATTCGAAATTTTTAGTGGTTTTAAAAATTGACTTTGAAGCCAATTCTACTATCGAAAAATCCAAAGCGCGTTTGATAAACGAACTTTGATTTAAAAATAATTGTTCAGGCGTAGCGTGTTTTATTTCGCCCGAAAGTTTCTCAAAAGCTTCTTCGGCTCTTGTGAATTGTTTGTCTAACTGACTAAAAAGTCCGTCGGTATTTTGAATAAAAAGAACGGTTTTTTCTGAAATATAATCCAAGAAACTTTCACGGTTTTCCTGAAAGATCTTATTTTCAACATTCGGAATAATCGTGATTTTTTTATGGGTTTCTACAGACAACTGCGTTTCAACATCAAAGCTTCTGATGCTGTCGACTTCATTTCCAAAAAACTCTATTCGATATGGATGATCGTTTGAAAAAGAAAAGACATCGACGATTCCTCCACGAACAGAGAATTCTCCTGGTTCTGTAATAAAATCAACTCTTTTGAATTCGTATTCGAACAAAACTTCGTTGATAAAATCGATCGAAATTTTATCGTTTAAAGCGACTTTCAACGTGTTTTTATCTAATTGCTGGCGCGTCACTACTTTCTCAAAAAGTGCTTCCGGATACGTAACAATTACAGCTGGTTTTTTACGGGAATTGATTCGGTTTAAAACCTCAGCGCGAAGCAAAACATTGGCGTTATCTGTTTCATCAACCTGGTACGGACGACGAAATGAAGCCGGATAAAACAATACATCCTGCTCACCGATCATTTGTTCTAGATCGTTCAAATAATAAGCAGCTTCTTCTTTATTGTCTAAAATAACTAAAAAAGGCAACTCGGTTTTTTTGAAAACAGCGCGTAAAACAAATGAAACTGCAGATCCTAACAATCCGTTAAGATGCATTTTTATCTGATTTTGTTCTAATAATTGTGTGGCAATCTGCTGATTTTTTGGCAGATTATCATACATTGTATATAAGGCGTTTTTACTCAACTCTCTGTAATTTTTTATCTAAATTTTGTGCCTGAACCGGAACTGGAACTGTACTAGAGTTCGGAATCGCACGTGTTGTATCTAACATTTTAAGGAAATCTTCTTCTCCCTGCTCTTTCGGAATTTTACTTTTTACAAAAATATTATCCATTTGTCTTTGTAAAGACACTAATTCTTTATTGATGTCTCCCACTAAAAAAGTCACTTTATCAGCCGGAATCTGATTTAAATGAATAAATAAATCCATCATTTTGATTTTGGTGATCAAAATAGAAATTCGGCTTTTTATGGCAGGTACATTAAATTCTGCGGGAATATTGCTATTTAATGCCATCGCTTTTTTTGAAATCGCCCTTGACTTTTTCTGGAAAGCTCCGATTGTTTTTCTGGGCTTATCACCAATTTCTTTTAAAAATTCGCGCCATTCATTCCATGAACTTACTTTTTGTTCTGAAATTTCATTGATCGGCTCGTCAATAAATACCCATCCTTTATTGATATTATTAAAAATAACTTCCTTTTTTTTAGCTTCTTTTTCATTTTCAGCACGACGTTTTTCGTCTTCATTTTGGCATGAATTCAATACAAAAACAAAAAGCAGAAAAAGAGATATTTTATATTTCATTTGGCAAAACATTAAGCTACAAAGTTACAAAGTAAATTTACAATTACGAATGCTGTTTTTTGCTAAAGATTCTATAAATCATGGTTGTTTTTTTGGCTGGAAAATTTAACCGCAAAGAGCGCAAAGTTTTATAATTTAAGTCGTTTTATAAAAACACAAGTTCGCAAAGCTGGTTCAACGCAAAGCTTTGCGAACTTGTGCTTTCTAAACTTACTGTAAGATAAAAAATCTTTGCGCTCTTTGCGGTAGAAACCTTTTGCGTGCTTTGCGGTAAAAATAATTAAACAGCTCAACGGAGAATAATCCAAAAAAGCATCTTCATCATTGTTAAATTTATAATTTGTTGTTATGAAAAGTAAAAATATTTGCGAAAACGTTATATTTGTACATCTAAAAAAACATTACAAATGAATCCAAAAATATTGATCATTGGCGCCTGCGGTCAGATTGGGACAGAACTGACTCAAAAACTGCGCAAATTATACGGTACAGACAATGTAATTGCGTCTGATATTCGAAAATTAAATACTGACGTTGTTAATTCGGGTCCGTTTGAAGTGGTCAATGCTTTAGATTTTAACCAAATCGAACATCTTGTCGAAGTGCATCAAATTACCGATATTTATTTAATGGCGGCACTTTTATCGGCTACAGCCGAAAAAAATCCTGCGTTTGCCTGGGATTTGAATATGAATTCGTTATTTCACGTTTTGAATTTAGCGAAAGCAAAAAAAATAAAAAAGATTTTCTGGCCATCAAGTATTGCCGTTTTTGGACCTACAACTCCAAAAGAAAATACGCCTCAATACACGATAATGGAACCTTCGACGGTTTACGGAATCAGCAAACAAGCGGGTGAAAGATGGTGCGAATATTATCATAACATTTATGGTGTTGATGTTCGAAGCATCCGTTATCCTGGTTTAATTAGCTGGTCTACACCTCCGGGTGGCGGAACTACAGATTATGCAGTTGATATTTTCTATAAGGCTATTGCCGATAAAAAATACGAATGCTTTTTATCCTCTGAAACAAAAATGCCGATGATGTATATGGATGATGCAATTGAAGCTACTATCAATATCATGAAAGCTCCGGCTGAAGATATCAAAATACATTCATCTTATAATTTGGCTGCAATGAGTTTTACTCCTACTGAAATTGCTGCTGAAATTAAAAAACATATTCCTGAATTTACGATTACTTATGAGCCTGATTTCCGTCAGAAAATTGCGGACAGCTGGCCGGCAAGTATCGATGATTCATCTGCAAGAGAAGACTGGGGCTGGAATCATACCTTTGATCTTGAATCGATGACAAAAGATATGCTGGAGCATTTAGGATAAACGAATCTTAGCTTACATAAAAAACTTTTTGTCGAGCAGAAAATTTTAAACAAAAAAAATACCGAAGCGTTAATTAACCTTCGGTATTTTTTTGTTTGTGCTTTTTCTAAAATTCAAATTCTCCAATCAGAATTTTGCTGTCGTTTTCACGTTTATTTTCTTTCTGACTTTGGAAAACAGCAATTTTACGTTCTTGTCTTCCATCAGAATAGTACAAATATACTTCTGCCATCACTGTTGTTGGCCCGGAAAGCATATTCTGTCTCTCGCCATAAAAATTGGTTTTAATTTTATATTTACCTTTTATGGCTTTTTTTAGTAAAAACTGTTCAGGACCAAAACCCTGAGTAAAATCATTACTTAATCTTCCGCCAATTTCTGTAGATTTATGCGAATAGGAACAATCTTCCCCTCTTGGATCTGTAACCCAAAGATCTATATCTGTATTGTCTTTATTCCAGTTAATTACAACGCGAATGTCTACTGGTAGATTTGCTTTTAGGCGATCATCTATCTTGCTCGCATCTACATTTTTGTTTTGGCTCAGAATATTATTAATTTCCATAATCAAAATCTCCTCTATACCGTTGTCTCTTACTGAAATTTCATCGGTATATTCCTGATAAAGCATCGATTTATAGACATTCAGGGCTTCCTGAGGTTTTTTATTATCAATCAGGGCCAATGCATAATCTCTGTGGCTTTGAGAATCGAATGGTCTCCATTCCAGAATTTTCTGGGTAATCCATAATTCTTTTTCATAATTACCTCTCTGTTTCAATAGATAAGATATCGTTTTGTATAATTCCTCATTTTCCAGATCAAGCTCTGCTAACGTACTTAAAACCTTTAGAGAAAGCGCTTTGTCTCCTTTTTTGAACAGCAATTTAGATACATCAAAATAATACGTTACCAGCTTTTCATATTTAGGACGATTTTCAAGGTATTTTTGGTAGATTAATTCAGAAGACTGTAAATTCTGAAAATCTTTCATATACTCTTCGTTGCTTTCTACTTCTACCAAAGTTATTTTACCTGTAGATTTTGTTTTATCGGCAACGGAGTTACTTTCTGCAGAATATACAGCATTGTCACTAACAATACTTTCTTGTCCTGACATTTTTTGCGACTGATTAGAAATCTTAGGATACTGCTTTTTTTCGACAGGTTTAAATTCGGTATTCCACCAGGCTACCAGTTCACGCGTTATGTCAAAAGATTTGGACAGAAGGTTTTTTCTTTTCTCTAAAATTTCTTTTTTGTTTCTTGAAACAATTTTGTTGTATTCAGATAATAATTCCTGAGGTGGTTTAATTCCGTAACGCACATAGTCATTTACGTCATCCAATACAATAAGGCTGGTGTTTTTACTTACTACGCCAAACTGTTCGCTCAGATTTCTGATTTCATCACGGTTTTGAGTTGAATTGAGTTCAAGATCATTAATTTTTCTTTGTGCCCAAAATTGCGCAATTGGCCAATTAGTTACTTGCACGGCAGTATTGAAATCTACGGGCACTTCAAATTTTTTATTTCCTACAGAAAAAAGAGCAGTTAGCTTGCCCAAATTTGGAGATGAAATTCCAAATATATTGACTGGTTCATTTACTGCAGTTCCAACATTTGGAAATAGCTCCTGAATATTAGCACTTTCTTTAAATCCTAAAAATATAATAGGCTGTTTATTGTATGTTTTTAGAGCAGACTGAGTATCTAATTCATTCAAGTTGATAAAGTTTCCACCTGATTGTGATGCTAAAAGTTTTAGAAGGTTAAAATCAGAAGTAGGCGTGCTTACAATACTATTTACAGGTTTTTTGAATTTTAAAGTCAAATCTCCAAAATTTGAAATTCCATCAGAAAATAGAAGATATTCTTCTATTCCTGAAATCTCTTTTAGTGCACCAAAGTCGGTTCCACCATCATATTTTAAATCAACAATTCTATTTTTTAATGCACTCCAATTTCCACCGGAAATAGTAAATTCTTCTGTTTTTTCCAGAACATTACTTAAAAGGACAAAAGATACCGAAACATCTTTGTTCTCTAAAAAATAAGCATTTAGAAAGTCAAACTCTTTTTGACGATTTCTCTTTGATCCGCTAAATGAATTGTCCCAAATAATGGCAATCTTATGAGATTTTGATTTTTCCTTCACAGGGAAATCCGTCGAAACATTCGCTGCAAAATAAAATTTATCACCGGAAGTTTTTTGAAGCAATACATTTGATTCGTTTACTTTTGGAATAGTTATTTTAAGATTTTCATTTGGTGTAAAATTCGTTTTATTAATCTCAGCAACCCATTGATTGCCTTGTTTTTGAAAAGCAAAACTTCCATCTGGATTTTCCGTAATCTTAGGAGTTGCCAGACTTTCATTCACCAATACTTTCAAATTAAATTTTGGAATATTGACTGCATTGGCAAAACTTAAAAAATACTGATAATCGCTGTCAAAATTTTTCAGTTCCTGATGGTATGTAATCCTAATGAATCTGGTACCTCTGGCCGTAATTGGATAAATTCTGGTTCTAAAATTATTTCCCGCTACTTTTTCAATAATACCGGGATCTATATTTCTTTTTTCAATACTTTCAAATACCTCTTTAGCGCGTTCTTTCGGAACAGGAACTGCATCTCTTAAACTTCCGTTGATATCTATCGCATAGCCGCTTATACTTACTCCTTCCGGTAACGGAAGTGTAAAATTTCCTTCTAAAATTCTGTCACCAGGATTGTAAAATACATAAGTTGCAGTAGTTGATGCAAGATTCCCTAAAATTTTGGTTTCAATTTTTACTTCTTGCAGGATTACTGAATTTTTTTTCTGATTTTCTACATCCAGAGTTGGAATTTGAGAAAAAACTGCACTATAAAACATTATTGCACAGATGGTAAAAACTTTATTCATATTAAAAAAATTGGTTTTTTTGTTTGATTATAAAGGAGAAAAAACAATAAGTTTTTAAGTGGTTATAATTAAAACGTACTAATATGCTTAGCGACAATTCCAAAATTAAAACCCTGTACCTCATCTAATCCGCTAAAATTGACTGCGATTAACTGACCGCATTCATTAAATACCGGTGCACCACTGGCACCATGCGTAGAAGTGATACTGTACTGAATTTTATTCCCGTCGGATTCTTTACTTATTTTACCGTCATAAAGCTGCACTTTTATGCCTGAATCTGTCTTTGCCAAATCCATTCCCAAAGGATAACCCACCATTATTGCTTTTTGTCCTGGATTTAAAGAGGCATCATCCTTAACCGCATTGTCAAGATTGATGATATTTGCAACACTTTGCGGAGTTGTATGATCTATTAGTCGTACAATACCTAAATCAATATTGGTATCTTCTGAAACTTTTTCGATCTCGCAACTAAGCCATTGGTCATCTGAGTCATGAAGTGCCACCGCAATATTTACAGTTTTTACATATACTTCAATATCTTCCCTCGATACATATTCTTTAACCGGAATAGCAGCTGCAATATCTGTTGTGGCTGTATCTGTTTCTGTATCATTCGAACTGACAAATTCTTCACCCGCTGGCTCTTCACTTGTTTCTTCACCTTCACCTTCACCTTCATAATCGCCTTCACTTTCGTCATAAGCAGATGCAATTTTCCAGTTTCTTTCAATAAAACTTTGATACTCGTCTTCTGAAACATCGGTGGTAAGAATTGAGGCAATCTTTAATTTTAAATTTCTTATAGTGGTATTTGCTTTTTCCTGCTCTTCATTTGATGAATTCCATGGTTGCAAAACATGGCTGTTGGTCATTATTTTACCCTCCCGGTCTACGAAAAAACCTGTTCCAAAAACTGTTTCTTCTTTTACATCTTGATTAATAAGCTGAATTTCTTTTCCTTTAATTTTTGCAAAATAACCATAACTGTGTTTTATCAGTACAACAGCGTCTTTGTATTCGTTATAAACTTTTGTATCTGAATCTAAACAAATAGCAACAGGTGGCTTTTTTAAATATTTAAAGCCAAAAAAAGCTGCTGTTGACAGAATGATTATAGCAAAGAAGATAATTTTATAAGGTTTTCTCTTTTTATTATTAATTTCATGCAAATCATTGTTGGGTCCGATTTTTCTAATTTTCATTTGTAAATAGGTAAGTTTTATTAGTTTGGTTCTAGATTGTCAATTCACAAAATCATTAACATTTGCTTTTTTAACGGCTCGAAGATAGTAATTTAATTATTGAATTTTAATAGTAAATATCATCATATTTAGCATTGACACTATTTTTGATAACTTTTTAAAACAAAAAAAATCCAAAGCCATAACAGCTTTGGATTTTATCTTAATTGAAATTTAAATTCTTTACTTCACTTCAAAAACATTATTGGCAGGTTTCACATCCGCCATTAATCCGCTTGGATCTATAGTGATTTTTTTGATCGCTGTTTTGTTTTTGTCTATTGTAAAGCTATAGTTTTGTTGCGCCCAGGCCCAATCTTCTAAAACTGTTCTTTTTACTTTCGTATTTGGATTTGGTTTAATGAAATTCATCATTCTTAACGGAATGTAGAAACTTTCAGAAGTGCCGTCAGTATATTCAACCGTTAGGTCTATTGGCATTGGCATTCTTCCAATTCTTTCTAAACTTACAGTCGTTTTTCCTGCATTATCTGCAACGTCTTTGATACCGTAATCTATTGTATTTAATGTCTCAGTCCAATCTATTAAATACCAGTCTAACTCTGCTCCCGAAACTCTTTCTGCAGTTCTCTTGATATCATTTGGCGTTGGATGTTTGAATTTGAAATCGTTAAAATATCTTTTCAAAGTCGCATCTACATTCTCTTTCCCAATTACATATTCTAATTGTGATAAAAAGATGCTTCCTTTTATATAAGCCGAAATACTGTAAGGCCTGTTTTCGTCGTAACGATCTCCATGAGTGCCTTGTGGCTGTTCTTTTCCGGAATTTACCAATTGATAATAAGCGGCGTAATTTCCTTTAAACGGATTTACTTCTTTTTTATCTCCTTTTAATTCATTCAAAGCACCATCTTCGATATAAGTGGTGAAACCTTCATCCATCCATGGGTGTTTTGACTCGTTTGAAGCCAAAATATGCTGAAACCATGAATGTCCTAATTCATGTGTTGCAGTTCCCAAAATTCCCTGGAGCGTTCCGTTTCCTAACATCAAAGTACACATTGCGTACTCCATTCCGCCATCTCCACCCTGAATAAACGAGTATTGTTTGTACGGATATGCGCCAACTCTTTGATTGTAATACTCCATTACTTTTACCATTAACGGTTCTAATTGTTTCCAATTTTCAGTCGTTTTTGGATTGTTTTTGTAAAAGAAATGCAAATCGACATCGTTTGGTCCTTTTACAATATCATGCGTATATTCTTTATCGGCAGCCCATGTAAAATCGTGAACATTTGGTGCGATAAAATGCCATGTTAACGTTTTTGCTTTTTTTGGATAAACAACGGTTACACCAGCGTCTTCGTAGCCGTGACCAATGGCGTTTTTGTCTTGCAGATATCCTGAACCTCCAATAGTATAGTCTTTATCGATTGTAATTTTCACATCGAAATTACCCCAAACACCGTGAAATTCTCTCGCAATGTATGGATCTGCATGCCAGCCTTCAAAATCAAATTCGGCTAATTTAGGATACCATTGTGACATTGAAAGTGCTACTCCTTCAGAATTATTACGTCCTGAACGACGAATTTGTACCGGAACTTGTCCGTCGAAATCTAAGGTAAAAGTAGTTTTCGAATTAGGTAAAATCGGTTTCGCCAAAGTTACTTCCAAAATCGTTCCTGAAACTCTGGTTTGAGCCGTTACGCCATCTTGTTTTAAGTTGGTGATTTTTAGAAACCCTATTTCGTTTGGTTTTAAAGTTTCAATTCGGCTTTGCTTTGTTTCCTTTCCGTCGGCACCTTTTATTTTGGTTACCATTCTTCCGTCAGGATCTTTTATAAAATGCAAACGTGCATCCATTTCACTTCCCGGCTGAAATGCATTTGGAAATAAATGATAAAATACTTTTTTTAAAGTATCAGGAGAATTATTGGTATACACTAATTCTTGTTTCCCTTTGTACTGATAGTTTTTTACATCCATGGCAACCTCCATTTTGTAATCAGCATGCTGTTGCCAATATGGAGCACTTTGTGCAAATGCTGAGTTTAAACCCAAACTTAAAAAGGAAAGTAGTATTATTTTTCGCATCATTTTTTCAATAAAAATGGAAGAGTTGCCACTCTTCCATCAGGTTACTATTTTGTGTTTTTTATTTCTTTGACATTTTTTCTGCCATCAACAAAGCATTATAGGCATTTACCATTTTAGCAGATTTTGATGATTCTGCAGAAGAAACTGCTACCGGTTTTTCGTTCGGATTTGGATTTTCACCTAAAATCACCATTGGTGGAAGTGCTACTCCTGAATCTATTAAAATTTGTTTTACCTGAACTGCTTTTAGTTTTGGATAATAGGAACGAATCAATGCTGCAACTCCTGCCGCATTTGGAGACGCCATCGAAGTTCCTTGCAAATATTTGTATTTATTATTAGGAACAGTTGCATAAATTTCTTCGCCCGGAGCAAACACATCAACATTTATTTTTCCGAAGTTTGAGAACGGAGCTACAACATTTTCTCCGTATGCTTTATTGATTGCGCCAATTGTGATTACGTTATTTGTAAATTCTTTTACGTTATCTTCAGAGTCATTTGGGTAGTTAATGTTTTCTGTTTTATCGATATTGTATCCGTCATTTCCTGCTGCATGTACAATTAAAACATCTTTTTTAGCTGCATATTTTATAGCATCGTAAACCCATTTTTTGTGCGGAGAAAAACTTTTTCCGAAACTTCCGTTGATTACTTTTGCTCCGTTATCAACTGCATAACGAATTGCCAAAGCGATATCTTTATCGTACTCATCTCCGTCAGGAACTGCTCTCACTGTCAATATCTCTACATTATTTGCAACTCCGTCTCCGCCTAAATCATTACCACGAATTTGTGCAATAATTCCGGCAACGTGAGTTCCGTGCAATGCTTTTTCTTTATCCGGGCCAAAAACAACATTATTTCCGTAATGATTGTCTTTGATATCTTCCGGATTATCACCTACGATTTTTCTTCCGTCATACTCTTTATTCAAGTTATAATTGAACTGATCGTAAACTGATTCTCTGTAATCTTCTAATTCTGCTTCAGGGTCAAAAGTTGGTCCTGCATTGGTCAAAATTTGAGTCATCACCATTTTACTTCTCGCTACTTTTGGGTCAGTAGAAGTAATTTTGCTTAGATCTTCTAGTTTATAAGTCGTTTTATTCAACTCTTTTTTTATAGTATTATGCACATCTATCAAGAAATCTACTTGTTCTTTGTCTTCTAAAACTTTTTTAGATTTTTCTTCGTATTGTGCTAAAGCTGCTTTGTATTGTGCTGATCCATCATCTCCTTTTTTGACAATACGCGTCAGTTCAAGATTTTCATGAACGGCATCTCCAAGAAAATTCCATCCGTGAACATCATCAATAAATCCGTTTTTGTCATCATCGATTCCGTTACCCGGAATCTCTTTAGGATTAGTCCAGATCATTCCTTGTAAATCAGGATGCTCGATATCTACACCAGAATCTACAATTCCTACAATTACTTTTACTCCTTTTTTTCCTTGTAATAATTCGGCGTAAGCCCTGTCCACACTCATTCCAGGAATCGAATCTTTGATTAAATCAAGATGACTCCATCTTTTTAGTTCATTTTCGCTAAGCGGTGCTTTTTTAATAACTGCTAAAGGAGCAGTAATCAACTCTTTAGAGGCAGAAGCTTGTGCTTGTAAAGTAGTGTTACAACCTGCAAATACAAGCAATGCAAAGGCAGATAAAGTATTTATTTTTATAGGACTCATGTATCTATTTTTAATAAAAGTTAAAATATGGGCCTAAATTATGATTTTTTGTTACATAAAACTAACGATTAACACTGTGTTATGATTTATTTGTAGCAATTAAAATCTGTTTTTGAAGTAAAAGAAAGCTCTTATTTACAAATTATATTATGGATTGTATAGAGATATATTATCTTTAAAAATAAGTTTTTCTGTACTAAAATTTTAATAATAATTTGTATACTTGCGCTATAAAAAATGCAGATACTACTCTATGAAAACAAAACTACTCTTGTTATTCTTATTATCAAATTTCTTTCTTCATGCTCAATACACCTCAATTCCTGATGCTAATTTTGAAAAAAAATTAATAGTGCAAGGGATAGATAAAGGAAATATAGACGGAAAAGTCCTAACTTCTAGCATTGCCAATTTGACTGTTCTTGATTTATCTAATCGAATGAACGATCCGTCATCAAACAATATATTAGATTTAACCGGAATTCAGGATTTTAAGAAATTAACACATCTAAATTGTAGCTATAATTCCATTTCAACCGTAGATATATCTGCCCTTAAAGAGTTAAATATCTTAAGCTTCTATAGAAACAATTTAGTAGCATTAGATATTTCTAATAGCAAAAATCTAACGTTTTTAGACGTACAAATGAATAAACTAAAAGCGATTAATGTTAGTGAAAACATTAATCTGAGAACTTTCTATTGTACTATGAATGAAATTGAAAGTTTAGATATTAGTAAAAACATCAGTCTTACAGATTTAAGTTGTTATCAAAATCCTATAGTCGGACTAGATGTAAGCAAAAATACTGCCTTAAAAAGTTTAAGCTGTGGTTTAAATAGCAAACTAAAAACTCTTAATCTTTCTGCCAACAAAGCCTTAACTCGTCTCGATTGTTCTGCCTCATCATTGGTAAATTTGGATGTTTCGGGCAATCCAAATCTAACAGAATTTAAATGTGATAATAATTATTCTTTGACTAGTTTGAATTTAAAAAATGGAAATAATACCAAATTAACTGTCTTTGATATTACCAGAAGCGATATGTTGCGATGCGTTCAAGTGGACGATCCTCTATATGCCGACAGATATTGGCTTAGATATAAAGAAGCGACTGCTACTTTTAGTAGCAATTGTTATGGTTACACTACAATTCCAGATTCTAATTTTGAAGATAGATTGATTTCTTTAGGAATTGACAAAGATGGCAAAAATGGTAAGGTTTTAACCTTTAGTATTGAAAAAACAGGGATGTTAGATTTGGGTTTTAAATCTATTTCAGATCTTACGGGAATTCAAGATTTTACAAATCTACAAGTTCTATATTGCAACTCGAATCAAATTACCAATTTAGATCTTTCAAAAAATACCAAACTTACCAATTTAATTGCCAACTCAAACAAATTAACAAATTTAAGCTTGGCAAAAAACACTGCTCTGATCGAACTGAATGTAGATTCTAATTTATTAACAGATTTGAATGTTTCAGATAATAAAGCTTTATTGAATTTATCTTGTGCTTCTAATCAAATAACACAATTAGATTTAAATTTAAACACTTCTTTAAAAAGTTTAAATTGTTCAAATAATAAACTGACAAACTTAAATTTAAAAAACAATAATAATACTATTTTAACAACTCTTGATTTAAGAATAAATCCATCTTTAAGCTGTATTTTAGTAGATAACAAAACCTTTTCTGATACGAATTGGGCGAGCAAAAAAGACGCTACTGCAAATTTTAATCATTCTACTTGTGATGTCTATACTTTAATACCCGATCCTAAATTTGAAGCTAAATTAATTTCATTAGGTATTGATTCTGGAGATATTGATGGAAAAGTGCTAACTGCAAGTATTAGTTCAATTACTAATTTAGATGTCTCTTCCAGTTCAATCATTAATTTAAAAGGAATTGAAAATTTCACTTCTCTAAAAAATTTAATTTGTTATGAGAACAGAATAACCAATTTGGATCTTTCTCAAAATTATGACCTGATTTATTTAAACGCTGATAAAAATGCTTTGACAACAATAAATCTTTCTAAAAACACTTTATTGAAAGATTTAATTTTAAGTAATAATAATCTATCTTCTGTAAATGTTTCTAACAACTTCAATCTTGTTAACTTCAATTGTGCTAGCAATAAACTTCTTACAGTTGATGTAGCAAAAAATACAAAATTAGTTAGTTTTAATTTTAATGGAAACCAATTAAAAACATTAGATATCTCTAAAAATACGGTTTTAACGACTTTAGATTGCGGAGGAAATCAATTTGCATTTTTGGATTTTTCAAAAAATACCACTCTGATTAATTTAAACTGCAACAGAAATCAGCTTGAATATTTGAATTTAAAAAATGGAAAAAATAATATTTTAATTGAACCTGACTTTAAAAACAATCCAAAACTGATTTGTATTTTAGTAGACAATGCCTCTTATTCAGATACAAATTGGGTTAATTCTAAAGAATCAATTGCAAGTTTTAATGAGGTTACTTGTTCCGTTTTAATACCAGATGCTTATTTTGAAGATAAATTAATTAGACTTGGCATTGATAAAGATGGAAAAAATGGTCAAATTTCTATATCAAGTGTTCAAGGTGTTACTTCTTTAAATGTGGCAAGCAGTTCAATATCTAATTTAACAGGAATTGAACATTTCAAAGATTTGGAAATTTTAGAATGTGCTGGAAATAATTTTACAGCTTTAGATCTATCTAAAAATATTAAATTAAAAGAGCTAAGTTTTGGAATGAACAAACTAACAAGCATTGATCTATCAAAAAATACAGCTTTAACAAACTTAACTTGTTATTCTAACCTTTTGACTAATCTTGATACTTCGTCTAATACTGCTTTGAAAATTTTAGCCTGTGACAGAAATAAGTTAACAAGTTTAAATGTATCTAAAAATAGCTCGTTAACTTATCTAGATTGCTCGCAAAACCAATTAACAACTTTAGATGTTAGCCAAAATACAGCACTTGGTAATTTAGATTGTTCAACAAATCAACTTACAAGTCTTGATATTTCAAAAAATTCATCTTTAACCTGGTTTCTATGCAAATCTAACAAAATTGAAACATTGGATGTTTCTGGCAATCTTAACTTAAAACAATTAACCTGCTCTGATAATAGATTAAAAAGCATTGATGTTACTAAAAATAACGCATTGACAATACTAGAGTGTAGCACTAATAATCTGGAATCTGTAAATGCAAAAAACGGAAATAATAAAAGTTTATTGAGAGCTTACTTTGGATATAATCCTAATCTTTATTGCATTTTGGTAGACAATGCAGCGTATTCGTATGCAAATTACACCATATGGAGTAAGGATAAAGAAGCGACTTATTCGGATACTTTTTGCGACAACACTTTTACCTTAATTCCTGACTCTAATTTTGAAGATATCTTGATAAAAAATGAAATTGATACTGATGGAAAAAATGGAAAAGTACTAACTAAAAGCATTGCTTCGGTTACAACTTTGCACATTTTATCAAATTCTATTTCAGATTTGACCGGTATACAAGATTTTAAAAACCTTGAATCTTTAAATGTTGATAACAATAAGCTGAAGACGATAGATGTATCTAAAAACTTGTTATTAACATCTTTTTCCTGTAGCGAAAATCAATTGACAAACCTAGACGTTTCAAAAAATACGCTACTAGTAGAACTTTATTGCAGTAAAAATCAATTAACAAGTTTAGATATTTCAAATAATACAGCTTTGAAAGCCGTACGCTGCGATAATAATCAATTGAAAAATCTGGATATTACTAAAAATAAAGAGCTCGGAACTTTGTATTGTAATTCTAATCAACTCGAAAGCTTAAACTTAAAAAATGGAAATAATGTCGGATTATATGACACTAATTTTACATCAAATCCAAAATTAACCTGTATCAGTGTCGATAATTCTGCGTTTTCAGCTTATTACTGGAAAACAAGCAAAGATAACATTGCTACCTTTAGCACAAATTTATGCCAATCAGACACTTATGCATTGATTCCGGATCCTAATTTTGAAAAAAAATTAATCGATTTAGGAATTGATACTGATGGCTTAAATGGAAAAATCACAATTACAGACGCAAGTTCTCTTACTTCTTTAGATCTTTCAAACAGCAATATAAAAGATCTGACCGGAATAGAATATTTTACTTCATTAACTACTCTGGATGTCAGCAATAATCAATTGACAACTTTAGATGTAAGTAAGAATATTGAATTAGAAACATTAAACGCTTCTTCAAATCAGCTTACCACATTAGACTTATCTAAAAATACTAAATTGACAATTGTATATACCTTAAATAATCCATTGGTTTCATTAAATCTAAGAAATGGAAACAATAGCAACTTTATTCTACCGTCAAATACTGGTAAAAAATCGGCTTCTGGGATTTACACATCCTTTTTAGGTCTTAAAACTCTTGGTTGTATTCAAGTTGATGATCAGAATTATTCAAATACAAATTGGTCAAGTATCAAGGAATCGACTACTACTTATGCTAATAGCTGCAAAAATTTAAGCAGTCCCGAATCTGCTTTTAATAATGTTATTATACATCCAAACCCAACAAAAGGGGAGTTAAATATTCAAAATGTAAATTTAGGAAAAGCTAATGTCTATAACACTTTGGGACAACTTGTAAAATCATTTACATTAAATCCAAGTAATACCGATAACACAATTAATTTATCTGGCTTGCCAAAGGGAATTTATTATATATACTTAATCAATCAAGACGCAGCTTCGGCTAAAAAAGTGATTGTAGAATAAATCATATGTAGTTAAACTAAAAAATCCCGTTTTCAAAATAGTGAAAACGGGATTTTTTTATGTTTTTGAATTATCTCTTAAAGAACTTCTTCGCAGGTAAAAACCTCTTTCAATCGAACACCTTTCTCCGTATGTTCAACTGTTATAATTTGATTGTGTGCGTCATGCTCTAAGAACAAATAATAATTATTATCCGCTGCTGCATTCAAAAATTTCGATTTTTCCGGCATTGTCAATAAAGGTCTTGTGTCGTAACCCATAACATAGGGCAACGGAATATGTCCGGCTGTCGCCAGTAAATCGGCACAAAAAACAATGGTTTTATCATTATATTGAATGTGCGGAATCATTTGTTTTTCAGTATGACCGTCGACGTAATAAATTCCGAAATTCATTTCTTCCGAAAAGCCAAAATCAGATTCAGGACGTTTTATAAAATTCAATTGTCCGCTTTCCTGCATTGGTAAAATGTTCTCTGATAAAAAAGAAGCTTTTTCGCGGGCGTTGGGTTTTGTTGCCCAATTCCAATGATTTACGTTCGTCCAAAATTTAGCATTTTTAAAAGCCGGTTCATAAAATGTTTTATCTGAGTTCCATTGTACACTTCCTCCACAATGGTCAAAATGCAAATGCGTCATAAAAACATCCGTAATATCATCTCGGCTAAAACCATATTTCGCCAATGATTTATCTATCGAATGAGATCCCCAAAGCGAATAATAACCAAAAAACTTTTCAGATTGCTTATCGCCCATTCCGGTATCAATTAAAATCAATCGGTTTCTATCTTCGATCAGTAAACAACGTGCAGCAATATCAATTAAATTATTGCCATCTGCAGGATTGGTTTTGTTCCAGATTGTTTTTGGTACAACACCAAACATGGCGCCGCCATCTAACTTAAAATTTCCGGATTCTATTGGGTAAAGTTTCATGAGAAAAAATTTCTAGTATTAAAAACAAAGCTAGGAAATCCAATCTCTTTATACTAAGCATTCTTTAAATAATATTTTTTTGTATATATAAAGATTGCCCACTGATTGATTTTTATTAAAATTTAAGTTTTAAATCCGAAATTAAACAGCGACAACCCGCTAAATCCGTATAATCCGTGGGCTAAAAGTCAGCGATTATTCAAGCGTAATCGAAGTACTTCCCATTATTTCCTGTTTGTCGAAGAAGTTGACAAAATAAGTTCCTTTTTTAAATGCACTTTCATCAGCATTTAAAATCCCGTAAACATTTGCCGCTTTTCCCTGAAAATCTACGGCCACAATAAAACTATAAACCAGAGCTTTATCATTTCCAAATTCAATTAATTTATTTTCACCCAGAACCTTATTTTTCTGATCTAAAACCTGAATATAAAAAACTTTTTTTCCTGTTTTTGCAACAGCATTCCCATTAACAGAAAAACTTACTTTTAGCTTTTTAGTATTTTTTGCTTTCTGTGTCTCCAGTTCTTGTCCCGATTTTTTTTCCTTAAGCGCTATTACACTAAAATTATTTGTCACCAGTTTCGAAGCATCTTTTAAGGTCGATTCTAATTTTTTTTGTTTAGAAACCAAAGTGTCATTCTCTGTCTTTTGTTTGTACATGACGACATTCTGACTTTCTATTTCGCTAAGTAAATTTTTATTCTGAGATTTTAATTTTTTAATTTCAATCACTTTAGATTCTAATGCGATTTTCATGTCTGAAAGCTGTTTTCGATAGACCTGAATTTGCTCAGCAGAAGGATTTTTAGAAGCTTTTATAATTTCCATCAGGTTTTCGATGTTTCTTTTTTCAAGTTCTAATTGTTGAGACAAAGAAGTTTTCTCTAAAATAGCTACATCATAAGCTAGTTTTAAAGTACTTAAAGAATCTAAAATATTTTTTTGAGAAAGTGACTCAGAACTTGATTCGCTAAATTTCTGATCTGTTGCTATCTTCTTGATTTTCTTATCAGTCTCATGTAATTCTTCACTAAAAATAAAGACTGTAGCACCTATTCCAAAAACAAAAAATATTACTAAAAGTGCTTTAATCCACTTATTTATGTATTGTTTTTTCATAATTCCTCCCAATTTTTCGCAAAAGTAACAATAAAAAAATGTCTGTAATGCGTATAAATACGCTTTTTTAACACTTAGTAGTAACTATTAACAAGTAAATCCTATGAAATTGGCAGCTTTTTAAATTTTCGATAAAAAATTCTTATAAACAAATAAACCACATTAACAATGATATTTGATTTAGCAATATAACTAATATCTATTTTAACATTTGTTATAATAATGTGAAGCGTTATGGAAAAAGGTTTTTAAGTCGTATCTTTGCAG
>Ga0247812_10000809_pt1 | contig 18013 bp, 13 predicted proteins | sample UWRJL149409B1_FD_178011 | JGI IMG/M metagenome (GOLD analysis project Ga0247812, IMG submission 178011) | Plant litter microbial communities from Arlington Agricultural Research Station in Wisconsin, United States - UWRJ-L149-409B-1 | ecosystem: Environmental > Terrestrial > Plant litter >...
TATGGAGATAGGGCGTAGGTTTGTCTTTCAGCCTTGCGTGTTAGAGAATAGGTAGCTGGGTAGGGCTGAAGTCAAGCTGATTCCTTGTTTCCAATGGGCTGTAGGATATGTTTCGGAGTGGGCTGGAACTCAGTAACAGGATTTCAGCTTAAGCATGGTATGTTTAGCTTTTTGTTGTTAGATGTTCCCACAGATTGATTGCAGATATTGCAGTTTGACGTTGAAGGCCGAGGTGGTGGTATTGACGTCTGGAGCCAAGAGGAGTTTTCGTGCCCCGCCGGCTATGTATCGGAAGGTTTATCCGACCCGACAGCCTAAGAGACCCACTATACGGAGTACGCTGATCTTTATCCGTTATCCCGCACTGAAAATACGGGGAGGGCATTTAGCTCGATGACATTTCCATAATAATAGATCAAACTGTTCATTGAGCTGTCATCGGAAAGACAATATATAGCTTACACCTATACACGGTAAGTTTATGCCCCATATGGCCTAGCAGCAAAGAATTAGCGAATTTAGTTGCGAAGCTCGAACCTAGCGAATAACATACATACAATGAGAGAAAATGTAGATGATGCTTGGCAATATATCAGCTTTCTAAACCCGGCTTCCATGTGGAGATGTACTGAATATTTAAATAAAATTGAATAACGACTTGGGCCTCAACCAAGATACTATGATAGACTGGGTTGTCAACACACCATATGTTTGTCTACGTTTCTAGACCCTGAGACCAAGTCGTTAAGCTCTCCACTTTATGTGTAGCAGTATATTCTTACAGTGCATTGTCCCACTAGATTGGTAGTCAACTCTGGTATTTATGAAATCCTCAGCGAGGGAAGAGGCATTTCATTGTTTGTGTTGCAAAACCTCGCTGACAATAACCTTTCTGATGCATTACTACACTAGTGAAAACCCTTTCCCCACTCTCAGCAACAAACCTAGGTCTTGCTACAACCAATCTAGCCAATACAAAACTTCACTCGATTATTGAAGTTTTTCCGTCTCCTCCCTTACAAGTAAATAATCGCCTTTCCAGCCGCCTCGGAAAATGTCAACAGCTACAGATCCCTTCCGTAGAAAAGTGCAGATTGCACTTTCGGTGGATTTTGATGCTGTTTCGGGTTGGTTGGGCACAGGTGGGAGCACGAAGAATACTCTCTCAGATTTTTCAGCAGGTGTCTTTGCTGGCAACGTTGGTGTTCCTCGACTTCTCAATCTTTTCAAGAAGATTGGAGTTGCAGACAGAGTCACTTGGTTCATACCAGGTCATTCTATGGAGACTTTTCCAATCCAAACGAGCGCTATCGTAAAGAGTGGATGTGAGATTGGCATTCATGGTTATGCACATGAGGTAAGTTTGTGAAGTAGATTTATGGTATATAAAATACTAAAAGCTTCAGGGTGCTACACAAGTTTCAGAAGAACAGCAGCGGGACATACTTGCCAAATGTATAACCTTAGCTGAGGGTTTGACAGGCAAAAAGCCGCGTGGTTATCGTGCTCCCTTGTACCAGATCAGTGACTTCGTCCTTGACCTTCTGGAAGAGCACTCGTTCCTTTATGATTCTTCAATGAGCCATCATGACTCAAAACCGTATCATGTGCCTCTTCAAACCGTGTTCGCATTGCCAGACTTTTCAAAACCTGCAAGCAGCTGGATGCATCCCATTTCAGAAATTTCCAGTTCAAAGACACGTAAACTAATAGAGATACCGGCGAATTGGTACATGGAGGACATGACACCATTGCAATTTTGGCCACACACTGAAAACTCTCAAGGGTATGTAGATGTTAGAGTTATTGAAACGATGTGGAAGGATCGATTTGAATGGCTTTGGCAAAATGGTTTTGACGGCGCTGGACCGTCTGACTTCATATTTCCGTTGATCATACATCCAGATACTTCTGGGATGGCACATATCATTGGGATGTTAGAGCGATTTTTGGTTTGGTTACTAGCGTTTGGAGATGAGGTGGAATTTTGCACTTATGAAAAGATTGCCAATGACTTTTTGGAAACATAGCTGCATCCGAGAGAACATGCATGCAACAGATTTCAGGCTGATGTGTCCGTGCTGCACGTTCGATATGTAGATAATTTTAGTATATAAATCTATGCACCGAAATGAGATTGAGGTGCCATCCACTACCTTAGTATGTGAGATATATGCATCGGTTCTATGGTACGTGTGAAGCTTTTGCGAACTCCACTGATTCAAACAATATCGCTATTGCGAAGCAGGTTTTGTGTATGGTGCAAGATCAAATCCCCGTACTCTGAGCAGCTCTAACCTGGTCCTTGCCTGCACTCCTGCAGAGTGCTATGCATTGGATATCTACCCTGATGAGGGGAACTGCTTGCCTGAGCCATATGGAAAGGGACAAATATCTGGGCATTCGTCATCAATACTTCCAGATATATTGCTGTTGACTTCTTTTGGACCAAAATGGATCTTAGTTCTCCAACCAATATTAGATCATCAGGCCCATGAGCTCCGGCACCATGCAGCTCTGTGTCTCCAGGCATTCATGGCACATTGTACGACATGCAACAATATTTCGTGGTGAACGGTGGGCCGTCTGGTATCTTGTGTCCACAGCCCCCATTCGCAGGATTTGGCTTTCCATCTGATCCCAAGCTGAACTGAGCTGATGCACCTGAACGCATATTAGATATTGCCTAATAGACTACCGCTTTGCTTCCTAGACCTCAAAACAAGAAAAGTAGCTAAGCAGATCTGTAAGCACTCGATCATGGCTCCGTCGCCCCCTTTTTCGTGCTAGGTGTGATCATAGACTCCGTATATTCCGAGTATTGCGGTACTTATATAGTTCCCCACATCTAGCCAAGACTTAGCCTGTCGTCCTGAATAGTCGCGACTCGACCTCACAAGAAGATTGTAGAATCCCACTCCAGGACTACACTCCCTTTACTAAAACGTCCTAAACAGCATTGGTTATTCCCGGTCATCTATGCGCTTGTGGAGCCTGTATTTGTTGTACAAACACCAAGCACTTACCAGGACAATATCGAGACACACCAAATCCGGCTTGTTCCACGGCTTCTTCCATATACCAGTGTATCGGCGGTACTCTGCGCGCCAGCGCGTTCTGCGCAAATGGAACCTCTTCAACCCAGGCGCAATGTATCAGAAGAGATCAACAACCCCTCTAAAAGGATAAAGTCGGAGGATCCAGCACAGTTCTCTGCTGCGGTCAAGAAAAAGCTGCAGTCTTCCTCGAGGACTGGGCAAGCCTGCGACCGATGCAAGGTCTGTCTTTTTTTCTCACTCTATAAGTTCTTGCTGTTACTTAATGTGCCATGTCTTTCAATATACTTAGAAGGTATGTGACACGCAACTTCTGTACATTGAGGACTGGCACAAAGGGGGTTGGTGATTGCAATTGTGATCGATGTTAACGAGTGCGCAGATAAGAAAGATACGATGCGATGCACTTCCTGGAGGTTGCTCGCCTTGCCTGCAGACGAATACAACATGTCAAACCACCGATCGCACAACTGGTCAAACCCGAGTGCGAGGTGCCGAGGAGCGATTGGAGGAAGAGAATCGAGAGCTCCGAGATCGAATCCAACAACTTACAGATCAGCTAAGTCGCCAGCAGTTACAACTGGGTATAAAAAACGACAATGTCCACTCAAGTAGTTACAATGATGAACCTGGTTATGGTTATAATCAATCACCGGTATCTGCTCAACCGACATCATCCTGGGGTGGAAATGAACCAGGTCATCAGTTACGAGAAAGTGCTGCGTTCAGTACCTCGCCGTCCTTCCGAGCTGGCATAATTAGTGATACTTTCCTTGGAGTATCGACTGGCAACTCAAACTTGAGCTCGATAAAAGGGACTGTATTGTCAATCTTTGGAATGGAGATTGATATCGCAGATTTCAAGTCAATTGATACAGACGAGCCTCACAAAACAAATTTTCACTCGCGACTATACAACAAATCCTATCAATCATTTATTCAGACTGCGTTGAACATCAACGAAAGAATCGAGAAGCCAGATCTACCTAATCGAAGGGATGGCTTGTCATATGCTGAATGGTATTTCAGAACACTAAATCCATTTACTCCGTTATTGCATAAGCCAACATTTATAAAGCTGGTGAGTTGATTGCGCCAACATGGCCAGAACCTGATACAAAAATTTATGATACAATATGATCCATGTTCCCTCACGGTAACAGGCTTTTGTGACATATCTAATGTACGGAGAAAGGATGATGAGACTTCCAGGTTGGACGGCATCTGAAAGTCCATGATTTCTAGCTACTTATATTTAAATGTCATGAGCGTCGCCGTACCTAGGGGATAACTAGTGTCCTATCCGTAGTCACTTCTCAAGATTTGAAGGCGATGCAAAAGAGTGAGGAATAGTTACTAACAGAGAAATAGTTGACTACCATGTATGATGATCCAACATTCCGACCAACCCATTCTCAGCTCGTGATCGTACATATGGTATTCGCCATAATGTTCTTCCATTTTAGCGCCAGAAATCAGGCAGATAAGGCTACAAAGGACAGTCTTACTATTCGGTCCAATGCCCACTATCACTACTCTCTGAGCTTCTTCTACCAGATATCCAGCAGTCATTCTGTTGAAGATGTCCAAGCTCTTACTCTCATTTGTCTTCATCTTAGGAATTTTCCAAAGCCCGGGGCTAGTTGGATGTTGACACAGACAACCATGTCTCTTGCCATTGAACTCGGCCTGCACCGGTCTGTCAAGCGATGGATGACTGACGTTGCACCAAGTCTATTAGAAGTCCAAATGCGGCAAAGAATATTCTACGCATTGCTAGCAGTTCATGTGACACTGAGTGGTAAACTTAATCGGCCAATAATGTTTAAGTTGGAAGACATTGATGTTGAGTTACCAGAGCCCGTTGATGACGATCTGCTTTCCGAGAATGGCCTGGACCTTTCAAGGCCTGGAAATTGTGCACATAAAATAGGGCTACTCACATTCAGTATGACGCTACTCTTCTTAGAGATGTATACTACTATCTATGCAGTGCGAGCCGACCCCAAGGACTACATACCATCCGTAACTCGGCTTGAAGCAAAACTACGAGATTGGAAGGAAAGCTTACCTGCTGAACTGGTTCGGGGAGACTCTGGTGAAAGCGAGAGCGAAGGCCGCGTTTTTGCACTATACGCTCAATTATGGGCGTTAGAGCTTCGGCTGCTTCTCCGGCATCCCTCTAAGACCGCCACGAATGACGCTAAATTCAATGCCGAGAGCATGAAAATTTGTGTCGAGTCTTCTCAGCAAATGCTCAGAGCAGTGCTGGAGATTCAGAAATATAAAAGCCTGGATACTACCTGGTATCAAGTTGCAGTCTACGTAATGGCGATAACTGTGACTCTGTATGACAAGCTCGAAAAGCGAAATAAAGTAACATTGGCTGAATTCGCGACTTTGCAAGAAGATATGAATTCATGGCTAAATGTTTTGGGTGAGGTTGGGGAACTTATTGGTAACTAAATCCTACTATTGAAACTTACAGTGGCTAATGAATTTAGGTGCTGGATCCAGTATACGCGAAAAGGTTCAAAGTGTAACTGATAGCCAGCTCGGCCTACTCTCTCACAGCCTTCCATCTAAGAGATCATATTCTCTTGAAGAAACGAAACCTATTCGCCAACAATCCGTCCAAACAGGATACCCTCCACAGCCCGTATACCCAACTAACCAAACAGTAAACTCCAACCAATACACCCCTAATCCTGTGCAATCTCATCAGTCGACGCCTTATCCCGCAGCAACACAGTACAGCCCATATCCCGAAGCAGTACAGGCACAAAATCTCGCGTACAGTCCTTCGGCGTCTTATCCTACCTATTCAACTACCCAGAATGAAAGTATTGAGGCACCCTTAGGTGGTGCTTATCAAGGCGCGCAGGGACATCGTGGGCTGCCTCAGACTAGTCCTACAAATGCGTACCACCAATCTACAAGCATTCCAGCAAACTTGGCTTGGCAGCAATACGCCACCAACATGGGTGGTGTGCTAGAGCCCCAAGATTGCTATTCTGCTTCCGCTCTCATGCAACTTCAAGGTGGGAGAGCGGAGGTGGGCAGTGAGGGATTGCACCAGGGAGTGCACCAGGGAGATTTGACTGGCCATCTCAACGGTCAGGTGACTGAGGAGTTGAGTGGGCAATGGCCTATGATTGCGTTTCCTAACCTGCAACAATAACGATGCTTGATGTTCACTGTGTGTCAGTATGCTTTTGGCGAACTATGTATCAAAATACGAGACGATGGGTATATGGAGCGTGTTTATTTGGCGTTTCCGGTTAAAGGATTTTATTTACAAAAGCTGCTTGTTTCCGGAATTCTAGCAAGCTTCAGTTATCTAGCTACGATATTTAAACACAGAGAAATGGAAAGAGCATGTTAATAATAAATACTGCCTAGTACTAATAACGGACACTCCTTCCCATCGATTCTATGGCCAAAGTCTACTGAGTTAGTAGAACTTGAATTTGTTTTCGTAAACATTCATGCTCGAAAGGCAAAATGTTAATTGAGATTCCAGAAAACAGGTGCTCTAATTGTACAATATCAGATTATCCGATGCATCTGCTCGATATGATCTGTCGTTAGGTCTGAATAGCCCCTGGGTTCACGGTGACTACAGAAGTCAAGCAGAAAGCTAGAGTCAAAGTTCTATGTTATTTCTATACGTGTTCATGCACAACTTTGTTTTTACGAATGCGTCAAATTTTTCAATCATACTTCCATTTCAAAAATAATAATGAATTTCAATTCTAGTAAAGGTTCCTCCCCTCCGCAAGACCGTCAAACCGTCGTGGCTGCGGACCCCTGATCTTGGCATACAGCTACGCTAAATTTGATCTAGTTTCGTTGTCATGGTGACGGTAAACAAGCAGTAGCCTTCCCTCCCTCCAGGAAACAAAAGCATCCAAATTCAAACGACAACTTACGATCACGACGACGGCGACGCCCAGCGACTCCTTCGATTCTCGTTTATAAGTCATAAATTCTTAATATATACCGTCTTTCTTATATTTGCGACCGATTTGTTGTTTGCAACAAGATTGGCGCGTCTGGTATTTTCCAATCTATTTTAACGCCTCGCAAAGAGCATTTGCATAATGGTATTACCCAGTCCGGGAGCGTCCTCAATTTCAGTGACAGGTCAGTTCAAAAAACTCTGGTGAAGGGCTATAATACTAATATCTCGTAGTTCGCGTGCGGCCTTTCACAATCCGAGAAGCTGCCCAAATGTAAGACATGATACCCCGTCTGCAGTTCCCGAGACTTACAATTGATAGAACAAAATGTGAGGATGGCGTAACCTTCCTTGGGGATGGCTCGCTTGCAGGAGTTCCTACCCCAAAGCTTGGAGGAAAGGGGATTCGGCCAGTCATTAAAGTGGTAGACGACAAGTGCCTGTATGTAACTATCTATTCAGACTCACCCAGCGTATTAATGTGAATGCAGAATATTCGATCCACCTGAAGATAATCCGATACAGAAATTCTCCCGCTCTGTGGTTTCAAGTATGGGAAAGAGGTCTAAGGACCAGACGTTCGGTTTTGATCGAGTTTTTGATGAGAATACTACACAAGGTGATGTCTATGAGTCAACAACGCGAGGCTTGCTGGATAGTGTGCTAGATGGATACAATGCCACAGTTTTTGCATATGGCGCCACAGGGTGTGGCAAAACACATACCATTACTGGAACCGCTCAGCAGCCGGGGATAATATTCTTAACTATGCAGGAGTTATTCGAAAAAATCACAGAACGAAGTGATGAGAAACAAACCGAAGTCTCACTCTCATATTTGGAAATATACAATGAAACTATTCGAGATTTATTAGTACCTGGTGGAAGCAAACAAGGCTTGATGCTGCGCGAGGATGCAAACCAAGCGGTCTCTGTAGCCGGTCTCTCAAGTCACCACCCTCACGATGTGCAGGAGGTCATGGATATGATTGTCAAAGGAAACGAGTTTCGAACGATTTCGCCAACCGAGGCTAATGCGACATCGTCTCGTTCGCATGCGGTTCTACAGATTAACGTTGCACAAAAGGACCGGAATGCGGACGTTAACGAACCACATACCATGGCGACATTGAGCATAATTGATTTGGCAGGTAGTGAGCGTGCGAGTGCGACTAAGAACAGAGGCGAGAGGTTGACTGAAGGTGCAAATATCAACAAATCTCTTCTGGCCTTGGGAAGCTGTATAAATGCACTTTGTGACGCCCGAAAGAAGAATCATGTACCGTACCGCAACTCAAAGCTCACACGACTTTTGAAATTCTCTCTAGGTGGAAATTGTAAGACGGTGATGATTGTTTGCGTCAGTCCATCAAGTGCTCATTTCGATGAAACACAAAACACATTAAGATACGCCAATCGAGCAAAGAATATACAGACCAAAGTAACAAGAAACGTCTACAATGTCAACCGTCATGTGAAGGATTTCTTGGTCAAGATTGACGAACAAATGGCGCTGATCAATGAATTGAAGGCACAACAAAAGGACTCTGAAGGAGCGGCGTTCGTCAAATTTAAGAAACAGAGTGAGAAACGCGACGGCATTGCGAGAGAAGGTGTTTTACGGATTAGAGCTGCATTTGAGAATTCAGCTCCTGAAAGACAGGAAAAGGTTGCAAATATGAAGAAATTACACCAAATCAAGAGACGAATTGGAATTCTATCTGCTTGGGTTGCTGCTTTTGACACGATCTGCGATTCTAGAGAAGATGAAGAAATGCCCCCGAGCTTGAATACGATGCGAAAAACCGCCCAAGGTATCTTACTGGAACTCGAAAACAGCAGACAACATTATCACCAGAGATTGGACAAGAGCAACTGGGAGAGAGCAGTCGACTCAGCCTTACAAAACAGTGTTCGGCAACTAAAAGAGATAGATGGAACAGATGATGGGCTTGATGTTGCCAGTCTCACTCGAGAAGCAGAACTCTTGAAGGCAAATGCTAGTAGGGATGCTTTACTAGAAGTTTTAGAGCAAGAGAAGGGTGGTGATGCGGGTGTTATGCAAGTGCTGCTCTCAGCCCAATTCGAAATCATCTCTTCTCTCAATGACATCCTAAGTATGAATGAGCAAGAAGCAATTCAGCACGCAAAGGGCAATCTGCGTAAATTATTGCAGACATGCTCAACAGCAGCCTCCCATGTGGTGAAACCAGATGGATCTCTAGCCGTGACTGAACAATATCCACCAACAAAGCGCGGTACACCCAAACGCAAGAAGCAAATCTCTTTTTTAGATAGCCAACCGCGACCAGCGCCACCTATGGCGGTTTTGGCTGTTCCTCCTCAAGTTTGCACCTCTCCCATGAAGTCATCGCCCCGTCGCAAAAAGCCAATCATGGGTAAGAAAGGTGTATCGTTTTCGCCAAAGAAGAGGTCTCCGTCGAAACGTGGTGTCAGATGGAGAGATGATACCGACTCTGGAGTTCTCGCAGAATTCGAAAAGACTCCTCAGAAGATTGCACCATCCCCAGAGGTTACAGAAGATAACATCACCTTACCCACATTACCTACATTGCCATCTTACTTTGCTTCTTCGGATGTTTGGAATGACGCAGCAGACTCTTCACCGGTTCCAACGGCTCCAGAGCCATCAATTGAGATGAAGCCCAAGGCAAACCGTTTCCAGGCTGGCTTCCTTAGCAAAAAGTCAGATGGATCTCCACCTCCACCTACCATCACCAATTTAAGTTCTTCTGATACAGAACATTCGCCACTTCGAACTATTGATGTTGGAAATGCTACAAATCGGTATTCATTACCGATTTCACCCGCCCAAGCGCCCCTGAAAGAAAACGTTCGAATGGATAGTGGTAACAATTCCTCTTCGGAAGGGGAAAACTCATTCATAGGGCGCTCAGAAAGTGTGAAGATAAGCCAGGCATTGAAGCGTGCTGGATCCATTTCCCGGGCATCCCATGTTCATTCCATATCTGACTCCGCCGCTCGAACGCACCGAAGACGCAGCCCTACAGCAGCTACGATGGCGGGATCACCTCCAAGCGAGAACATGTTCACCGCTAGTCACGCACGGCGAATGGTCGGTAGCCAAAAGGAAGCAGCATTTTCATCCAGTGTCTTAAGCCCTCGGTCAGCACCAATTATGAAAAACGCAGCCAATCGTCGTACGACCATAGGAGAAGGTAGGCAGGTTAGCGGGACGATCAGTGGTCCTCTCCGACTCACAGGCACACTCGGCAGTGCTCCAAGGGTGAGAGAAAGCATTATCGGTGCGGTTGGTAAAGGAGGGTGGCGATGAGGAGGTCAGGTTTGAGCTGCCTCTTGATCAACTCTGTAAAATAGATTGGCACCACGTGTGTGTTTGTTATAGTCATTGCAAGGCGCATGGATGATGATGGTTCTTTTAGTCCCGTTCTATTGGACTTGGGCGTTCTCATATGGGGAGTTGGGATTTTGACATTCTTCTATTCTTGTATCTCATAGCGACAATAATAGCGTGCGCCCTGAAATAGAATGGTCTAACATCATTCCTTTGAATTGGTTTGTCGAACATAAATGTGTTTTTAAACTATCTGAGTTTTAGATGATCTACGTACTGAACTGTTTGGACATTATACGGCATTATACCTTTTTTTCATAGGTTACTTTTGTATAATCTTTTTCATAGTATAATAGGTTTAGCATATACTCTTAACTCAATCTTTGCCCTAGCTATGAGAATAAAGGAGTTCATATGTTCTAGAAGTTTCTTGGTTTCAGTTTTAAGTTCATAAATACTTAGGAACTTACAACCCTATTATAAAGTTCCAAATATCCTACAGTATAGGGCTTAAGGGTTTTCGGGTTGGTGTTGTGGGAGAAGTACTTGAATTAGAATCGGGGCTCTTTAATTGGAATTGAAGACGCTACCAAGTAAACAATCTGTGTCGCTAATTATGAATATTTGAGCACGAAGCTCCTATCTACTAATATTATTTACTTATATTGAACCCTTCATGCCATGGAAAGGTCCTAGGATCCCGGCTCCAGGGTATACTTGTTGTACTTTTGCCACTTGTAACACCTTCCAGATCTATTGACGTCATTTTAATATAAATGATGACCCTGCCTAAACCCTTTCTCATCTTATATACATCTACTCTTTGTACCGTTGTTCCTTCACTTAGCTTTTTATCCTTCTTTATCTACTTATCAAAATCTCTAGTATAAATACGTTTATTATGGCGGCGACTGAGCATACTGAATGGCCCCCGGGGTTCCCAGACACCCTCAAGGACGTTATAACTCTCTACTTTACATTACAGGTATCTCCCAGCCCTGACGTCGGAGATCGGCTTGCTACCGAGATCTTTACGCCATCAGGATGCTATTACGGACCAAAAGCTAACTACAAGGGCAGCGAAGGCAAGTTTTCGCTGTTTAAATAATGTTTCCCCCTTGTGGTCATATAGCGCTGAGCCTTGCATTTCTAGAAATAAGACGCTCTAAAATCAATGCTTGGTCAACCGTAGATAAGCGTGAATACTACATTATACGTGCTTATACCTTCGACCCCTCTGGTACTGATATCTTGCTACTCGGTCAAAGCAATCACTCCACGAAAGGGCGACACACATTGTTTGATTTTACGTGTCGCATGGTATTTGAGGACACTACCGCAGAAATTCCAAAGATAAGACTTTTGCAGATATGGCCTGTAGGTTTTACCTTTCCTTCCCTCGTATGCTTTCAAACTTATAATTTCTATTTCATGAGTGATAATTACAGTAAGGTACAGATAACCGGGTTAAGCTAATATATAATCTAGGATGTTAAGCCTTTATTACAGGTAACTCAAGATCTGACGGAATCAGCACGGGAACTAGTCAGGACAACACATGTATGTAAGGGCAAGAAAGGTTTGCGAGGGGGACGGTGGGGTTTCAATCCGTTTCGTAAAAGTACCTTGACATAGAAATACAAAAGTCCGTTTTATATAATACTGCAGGAGAGTTCACCTGAAGGACATCAAAGTATAAAGCTTAATAGTAGATAGGCTAAAATCTTGAGGTAAAAGGCGTAAAGTTGTAATGAAACGTATAAAGATCGCGGCTGTAGAAGATTTTACTTGTCCTCGAGGCGTAGAATTAGCCATTAGACTAATCTGTAATAAAAATGTTACACGACATATATCTTTGTCTTCTTTTGGGGAAATTTACATTGTATTCTTGTGCTACAGTTTCATTCAAGTCACATCAGTGACAACCCGGCTATAATAGAAGATGTTGCAAACTAAACAAGCAACAATTGCCTCCCTTTTATTGTCATATGCGGGGTTTTTCTTTTCTGGTATAAACGTCATCTTCATTCCGTTTATTGCTACTACAAGCTATGCAAGCCATTTGTCAATGCTTTGGATATTTTCTACATCATTGATAATTGATAGGGAATAGCTTTAGCCAGTAGAAGGGATATATGTAATATACTGGTCTTTATGATTATGATATAATCCATATATTCATTTTTATGCCTGAACTAAGATTTCGCAATTCAGATGATAGATAGGGATCGAGCTTGACATTGTATTTTGAAGACTCTAGGTGAGACATAATGGTGGATAAAAGAATCCTTATCAACCTGGTTGAATCTCTCCCAAATCAAAATCCCGCATCACTTAAGAACTTTCCCACTGTACGCGCTATCTCTTCCCGTCTGGCCCTTAGTTGATTTTCAGTCCTTTGTTGTCTCAGAGACACGTTCTCTAAGTCAAATGGGGATAAGTTATCCGCAAGCCAGTAAATATCAGCGATCTTGTCAAAAAGTTCGATTGTCTGTGGTCTAGCAGCACCACTTCGAGCCAACTCAACGTTCCAAACTTTTGCAAGTTTCCACTGTCTGGTGGATTCCTCGGAATCAAACGTCGGTAAGGATTCTGGGAACCCAGCAAGCATTGCTTCTCTTATTAAAAGCTCAAATGGTTCTGAATCTGGTCCAGGAAGTTGTCCTCCATACATGCCGCTGAAAGAAAAGCCCAGAAACTCCTCAGCAACGGTACCGACATATGAAAAGTCAAAATCCAATAACGCTGTTATTCGAGAGCTGACGGGGTCAAATAACAAGTTGTTGGTGGCTATAAGTGACTCCCGTGGTTAGCGCGATGGAAACAGCTAGTGAATACCGAACCAAAGATCACTTACTAAAATCCGAATGAACTAGAACCTTTCGTTGATTTTTCAGATTTTCCAGCATCTGCGGGAGCCCAAATTCTATAAATCTATCCAACCTTGTTCTCAATCTGTTTTCATTCCACCCTTTAATCACCGGATTGTTGTCTGCTTCCTCAAGTTTCCCTGCCACTAAGCTTCTTATGAGATCCCCATAACTCGCAGAGGGTTCGCCTACCCGTAGTGTCATCTCTGCGCTAATCGCCTCCCCGTCAAGATTAACTTTCAAACCTCCAAATGACTCTATCGTTTTTGGAATTTCAAACTTCTGGATCAAGGCTAAGATTTCGGCCATTTGTCTGAACACGACGGACTTGGCATCTAAACCCATCTTCTTTAAAGCTTTGTTAGGCACTTCTCCTTCCATAAATTGCATCATGATAAATCCTTGACCTTCTGATATGCTTTGCCAAGCATAGATATCAGGAATAATGTGACTGTAAACAGACCCAGCGAGTGCCTGGCGGGCTAGAGTCATACATGCAACTTCATTCTCAACCCGATTGGCATTGTTGATACCAGTCTTTGGATCGGTATTGGAGAGTCTGACGATAACAGAGTTACACCCAGCAGGAATCGGAGAAGTGTGAGGATTGATCTTAGCTTTCGTAGTTTGTGATATGACAGACTTTGGTGAGGCGTTAGGTGACTCAAGGGTAATGTGATAAATGTAATTGTTTTCAAACACAAAAAGTGCTTGTGGGTCATATTTAACTGGCTTAATAGAATTGACCTTCATTTGTGATATTAGCGTCTACTTCTCATATGAGAATATAATTGATACATACTTTTAGGCCATTGAGTGTGAGAATTGACCGCACGAAGTCCATCCGTTGATTGAAAAACTCGTTATTCGTCATGACTGAAATTTAGACTTAAGAGGCATTTTAAGTCAATGTGGGAGTGAAGATGGAGGAATCAGGCCAGATTTAACTTATCTGTTGGTATAATTTGACCTCGAATTGTATTGGTCACAAGTGCTTTACATGTAATCACGTGTTTCCATACGACTCGAGCTGCCAGACCGTGCGGCCGCACCGAGCCCTAAATCAACACTATTACCTACAAAATACAACAAGCACTGCTTTAGGTACCCCGTATTCTAAGTGATCCGACATTATCTAGAAAAATTGCAAGTTGCTAGCCCGCCTGTAGATAAATTTCGGCCCTAGCTGTGATCCATTGTTGCCAAAGGTCTATTGGGCCATGCAATGCTCAGCTGCCTACGCAAATTCATCCTGTATCACAACCCCATTTTCAGATTATCACTAGTGACATTTCCCTTGCATGAAGAATCTAATCTTGTAACCTTTCGTTCTACAGCTTTTCGGCAGGTGAATATTTCCAATCAACTGCGCGAACCTCGACTCGAAAAAGCATATGATATCAAGGATTGGATAATTTTAAAAACTACTAGACAAAAGCCTTTGCACGTCCTTGCTTGGTGATAAGAGTTTTTGGCCATGTATATTTAGGCCAGGAAATGCGGTGAAATTACGTGCATTGAAGGCATTCTTCATAGTTACAGGTTCTAATAATAAGGCACAAATTTACAGTTTGAACTTTAACAACAGTTTTTTAGATAATGCTGCATTGTCCATCAAGGCCCCTGAACTCCCTCACTTCTGAAAGAACAAAAGATAGAGATTGCTGGTTGGATGATTTAGCTGACAGCTTCTGCTTAAATGTATTGCCATCTATTCTTTACCGTTACCTCGTTAGTAATATGGCCAATCGCGGGTTAATTGACTCATTCAGCTTGAGAAGGTGTTCTGGACTGGCGTCAAATAAAGGGGCAGTATTCTCTTTGGTAGCTGCCACTAAAGTCTCTTGCATCCCCAATATTTGTTTACTTTCCAAATCCCTTCTTTATTTGCGTAGAGTTTTATCTATCTGCTCATATCATTAGGAGCGTTTATTTGAGTATTCAAGCAGTGCTGCATCTTGCATTATATATCCGAATTTCATAACAACCGTGCTGAAGAGTATATTTTACCATACAAGTTGTTGAAAAGTGGCGTAAAACAAAGTGATACAATTAGTCCAACTCCTTCCATTACATCACTCAAGGAGAAGCCGGTTCCACAACCGAGGACAGCCTAACACAGCCTCGCTTAAGCCCCTGACTTCCGCCCTCTTACAATAATAGTGAGAAGCAATATTTGTAATACTGTTTTACAAGGGAGCCTTGTACCCGTCCACATCTGTACTATTCGAGATTTTCTCGTACTTCTTGTAGTTATCTCCATATGCTTCTATCTTTGCCATGACTAGCTTGTATGCATCCGTGCCAACAACAACTCGTAATGGCGGTTCCTCCAAAATAGCCAGCTCATACATAGCTTTGGCACCCTTCAGTGGTTCACCAGCTTGTGTTCCATGCCTCTTCTTCATACGCTCTTCAGCTTTCATATGATCATATGCCGGATGCTGTTTCTCGGGAAAACTCATACTACGTCCAGCCCAGTCGGTACGAAAACCTCCTGGCTCAACGCATGTGAACTTGATTCCCCATTCGGGCTTCACCTCCTTGCTGATAGCTTCCGTGAACCCTTCTACAGCCCATTTCGATGCACAGTAAATAGAGAAAAGAGGTACTCCAACTTGGCCTCCAATAGACGTGACTTGTTGAATAAGTCCACCTGACGGCTTTTGTTCCCGCATGATTTCCATTGCTTTCTTGGTTACTGCAATCAGACCAAAAAAGTTGACGTCCATTTGGGTCTTAACTTGTGATTCGGTGAGCTCCTCAAAGGCTCCAGCAAGGCCATAGCCTGCATTGTTGACTACAACATCTACCCTGCCAAATTTCTTGAGGGTAGATTTGAATGCCAACTCAATATCTGAGTTTTTGGTGACATCAAGCTTGACAGCGAGGAAGTTCTGCGAAATGTAAGCAAAGCGATCTTGAGTTGGTGATATAAGGTTTCTACTTCATCGTTTGTGCCTTTGAATTTCAGGGTTTCGGGTCTGCGAGCAGTGGCTACTGCAATATCTCCCCTATCAAGTACCTCTTGCACTAGATGGTTTCCGAAACCAGTTGAGGTTCCTGTGATAAAAAAAACCCTGGGCATAATGACTACGGTAAGGCGACTTCCTGGTTACAATTCTATGAATGAGAAATTTTCACCAAATGAATGATATAATTGCACGAATCTGGGTACAGATATATATATATATTACTAATGACACAGGTATGCGGCTCGTCATAGATTCGGGAATAAGACTTAAATCCATGTGCAACTTAAAAGTATCGACAAACTCCGAGACTCTAGGTCCTTTCCGATGACGTTAAGTTGACAAATTTATGGAGTTTAAATTGAAATCCCGCCAAGCCTCTATAGCCCACGCTAAGGATGGGGCTGTGGCTCCGTCCCACCGTTAGGCCTCGTCTAGAAAACTGCTCAATATCTACCATTTAAGTATAAAGATGTAACACACAACTTCTCTAAATTCGCCGGGATTTCGTACTCTAAATTCTCCCAACAAATATTAGTCACGATACCTCTAAGCTGATGAATACCGACGTTCAAGATCACAAAGCCAAGGAACTATTACATCTATAATAACCATCTTGCTGAAGCTTATGTGAGACTTAGATAGCTCACATATTTTTCTTAGCTTCTCCCGGTATCAAATTCGGTCGAAGTAATGTTTTCGGTCCCAAAATCAGAAGGTTCTCCCTATGGGTTACCTCAACTTGCCACTACTACTTTCTGGAAGCTTCCTCCTGAGATCAGAGACATGATTTACGAGGAGTGCATAGTTCTTGACCGAGATATCTATATCATATCACGCCCGCGAAATTCTCGAAAGTTGATCAAGACTTATTCTAAAACGTGTTGTTTCGAGCAAATGTTTTGTGTTAACAGACAGTGGTACGCGGAGATCACCAGGATTTTCTATTCAAGGAACACTTGGGTCATTGGCAACGGCGGATGGGGTACGTGTCACATTTATCCTCACAGCCAGCTGGTATGTAATTTACTTTTTTAGGATCCACAAAAATCACGAATGAGCATGCGCTCAAGTCTTTCATCTCTTGCGTCCCCAAACAAAATCTCAGCTATATCAGAAGGATCGTCATCCAGATACATGGCACCCAGTGCTTCTTTTTGACTGGACACCCGTATCAGTTCGGAACAATCGTACAAGCTCGGGCTTTAAAAGCTATTGGCCGTTTGGTTGCCAGGAATTTTACCAGTCTTCGGACAACAGTCCTTGAGATGTCATGTGAACCAGGGTCAGTACTATTTCATCGGTTGAGTAAGCGATTATTTTGCAACTTTGTTCGTTAATTTACGCTTTACTAACATCAACCCTTCTTCCAGGGTTAATGATTGGATTTTTGGTAAGTGATCACTCGTGGGTGATATTGTGAACGATTGGCACCCTATGAGATGGCATATTCACAACACAACAAAGAAAGATGAGAGAAAAAGGACAAAGAAAGATTCACCCTGCAATCTATCAAATCTTTATGATTCAATAAGCCTACAGAACTAAGGCATAAAACGATGACCATAAATTTGATTGTCTAATTCTCATTCTTCTCAACCATCGTAAAGAAAGGTCTTGGGAGGGTGATAAAAATGTCACTCGAAGAGTGCTAATAGCAGAACCCATGCATGGCGCTGCTGACTCGCAAATCTTTTAGCAACAAGGAACAACGAAGCAGAAATGCTGCTCAATGAGCAGGAATCGATTGCAGCAATAGTCAACTGTCTGGACATCATCCAGCAAGTCCCCTCGATGAGGCAGATATTGACAACACCT
>Ga0247812_10000811_pt1 | contig 17988 bp, 18 predicted proteins | sample UWRJL149409B1_FD_178011 | JGI IMG/M metagenome (GOLD analysis project Ga0247812, IMG submission 178011) | Plant litter microbial communities from Arlington Agricultural Research Station in Wisconsin, United States - UWRJ-L149-409B-1 | ecosystem: Environmental > Terrestrial > Plant litter >...
AACCGCCAGCCCTGTTGCGAAGAAAACGGCGGCCAAGTCTGTAGCGAAGAAGCCGACCAAGCCGGTGGTGAAGACAGCGAGCAAGCAGGTAACAGCCAGGACGGCGGCAAAAAAGGCTCCGGCAGCGAAGGCGCCGGCCAAGAAGGCGGTGGCCAAGAAGGCACCCGTCAAGGCAGCACCCGCCAAGGCAGTCAAGACGGCCAGCAAGCCGACGAAGGCGTCCACGGTGGCGTCAACGCCAGCGAAGTCGATGGGCAGGACGGCGGCCGGCAAGGGCGTCGCCAGCACGTCGGCGGCAAAAAAGACCGCGGCCAGTACGGCCCCGGCAAAGAAGGTTTCCACGGTCGCTACGGCGACCAAGGCCGCCAAGCCGGTTACCGGCAAGGCGTCCGTCAACAAGCCGTCGGCCCGTCCGGCGGTGAAGAAGTCCGCGCCGGCCTCGCCGGTGGTGGGCAAGGCCGCGAGCAAGCCGGCAGGCAAGCCGGCGGCGGCGCCCGCAGTGAAGTCCGTACCGAAGCCGGCCCCGCCGGTTCCGGCCAAGTCTGTCCCGGCCAGTAACGCGGTCGCCGCGGCACCTGCAAAGGCTGCCAACGCAACTGCCAAGAAGGCCCCGCAAATCAAGAATCCCGTGCCCGTTTCGAAATCGCCCGCGAAAACTCCAGTGAAATCCGATGCCGCCCCGAAGACCGCAACCCGCCCGGTGGGCAAGGTTGCCGTGGCAGTGACCGCCCGCTCGACCGCTCCGGCGCCGCGCAGCAAGTACAAGGTGGTCGAGTACAAGACCGACGAAGCCACCGGCCGTCCGATCCTGCCTACCGGTTACAAGCCGGGTGCGGAAGAGGAATACATGAGCCCGCTGCAGCAGGAGTACTTCCGCAAGCGCCTGCAGGACTGGCGCGCCGACCTGGTGGAAGAATCCAAGCAGACCATCGAGAACCTGCGCGAGGAAGTGCGTGACATCGGCGATGAAGCCGAGCGCGCGACCCGCGAGACCGAGAACTCGCTGGAACTGCGTACCCGCGACCGCTACCGCAAGCTGATCGGCAAGATCGACAGCACGCTCAAGCGCCTGGAAGCCGGTGACTACGGTTACTGCGTGGATACCGGTGAAGAAATCGGCCTGGATCGCCTCGAGGCGCGCTTGACCGCTGAGCGCACCATCGACGCCCAGGAGCGTTGGGAACATATGCAGAAGCAGCAGGGCGACTAAGCCCGGCCTGCGCAAGTGAAATCAAAAAGCCCGGCACACGCCGGGCTTTTTCGTGGGCGGCAGGATTCCGCCGAGCATGGCTCGGCGCTACCAGGCGAGGCTCACGCACGGCATCAGGCGAGGGTAGCGCCGACCCACGGTCGGCGAGCGCAGCGGGCCGTCGGCGCAGGCCGTTACCGCGCGCACGGCATCAGGCGAGGGTAGCGCCGACCCACGGTCGGCGAGCGCAGCGGGCCGTCGGCGCAGGCCGTTACCGCGCGCACGGCATCAGGCGAAGGTAGCGCCGACCCACGGTCGGCGAGCGCAGCGGGCCGTCGGCGCAGGCCGTTACCGCGCGCACGGCATCAGGCGAAGGTAGCGCCGACCCACGGTCGGCGAGCGCAGCGGGCCGTCGGCGCAGGCCGTCACCGCGCGCACGGTATCAGGCGAAGGTAGCGCCGACCCACGGTCGGCGAGCGCAGCGGGCCGTCGGCGGACCGTGTCACCGCAACTGCAGTTGCAGCTCGCCGGACTGCGGCAGCTGCACGGTCACCGGTCCGCTCTCCAGGTCACCCTCCGCCGCCGAAGCGGTCCCGGCGCGCGACAGGCGGGCCAGCACCTCCACGCGTGCGTGGGCAGACAGCGCCTGGGTCGGCATCGGGCTGTCGGCGTCGCTGAGCGTGACGCTGGACGGCAAGGCGTCGAGGGGATAACGGCGCACCGCCAGCGGCATCGACGGGCCTCCCGGGGCACGCGCCAGCACGAACAGGGCCGCGCCCTGCGGCCATTGCGCGGGATCGAAGCCAGCGGGCAGCGCAATCCGCACGCTCAGCAGCGGATCGCGATTCTGTTCTGCCGGGCCTGGGCCGGTAGCGGGTGCCTCACTGCCGGCCGCAGCGCGTGCGATCGCCAGCTGTTGTTCCAGTGCCGTGGCCGCACCGGGCTGCAGCCGCGGCAGCAAGGCCGACCACACCTCGACCGCTTCGGCGTCGCGCCCGCGTTGGCGCAGCGCGATGCCCAGCAGCCAGGCGGCGCGCTCGGCGTCGGGTTGCACCGTCAGGGCATGCTGCAGCCACTGCAATGCCGTGTCATCGAACCGCTTCCCGCCGTCGGCCTGCGCGCGTGCCTGTGCCGCTTCGACCAGCAGACCCGCATCATCCGGTGCCAAGGCGGCCGCGCGGGCGAACGCATCGGCGGCCGCCGCATTCTGGCCAAGCTCGCTGCGTGAGCGGCCCAGCAGTGCCCAGCCATCAGCGCGCTGCGGCTCGCGCTGCAGCGAAGCTTCCAACGCTTCCACACCTTGTCGAAGATCCGCCATGGAGGGTGCCGCGGGCTGCTGCGCCGCGCGTGGATCGCCGACCAGCAGATACAGGCTGGCACTGACGATACCCAGGCTGAGGCAGGCCGCCAGGAAGCCGGTGCGCCCGCGCACTCGCAACGGCCACAACACGCAGGCGGCGAGCACCATGCCGGCCAGGCCGGAGAGCAGGGCAAGCCAGAGCGTCACCAGCCGTCTCCGCGTGCGTCATCGACCACCACGGCGCTGCCGCGACGGCGCACCAGCCGCCACAACAGCACGCCGCCGCCGAGCAGGAACAGCAGCGGCCCGCCCCACAGCAACCAGGTGCCGGGTTGCAGGGTGGGTTGATAGAGCACGAATTCGCCGTAGCGCTGCACCAGGAACTGCTTCACTTCGGTATCGTCATGGCCCTGGTGTATGAGCTCCAGCACTTCGCGGCGAAGATCCTGGGCGATCTGCGCGTTGGAGTCGGCCAACGACTGGTTCTGGCACTGCACGCAGCGCAACTGCGCGGCCAAGGCATGGAAGCGCGCCTCTTCGGCGGCATCGGCGAACTGCAGCGGGCGCGCGTCGTGCACCGGCTGCTGCGCACGCGTGGCGGTGCAGAACAGCGAGGCCACCAGCAGCACGGCCATCAGCAGGCCGTTGGCGAGCAGGCCCAGCCCGCGGCGGTCAGGGCGTGGCGCGCAGCGCATTGCCGGCATCGGCCTGGGCCTTTTCGATCTGTTCCAGCGCCGGGATCAGCTTCTGGTCGACGACGGCCTGGGTCATCGCACCACTGTATTTCCAGCGCACCACGCCACTACCGTCCACCAGGAAGGTCTCCGGTGCGGCGGTGATGCCCCAGTCGATCGCGGTGCGGCCTTCGATATCGCTCAGCACCACCATGAACGGGTTGCCCAGCTGCTCCAGCCAATGCAACGCATCGGTAGGCTCGTCCTTCCAGTTGTAGCCGATCACGCGAACGCGCTTGCTCTCGGCAAAGCGGGTCAGTACCGGATGTTCTTCGCGGCAGGCCGCACACCAGCTGCCCCACACGTTCAACAGATACGGCGCGCCCCGCAGTTCTTCGCTGCGCACCATGATGTCCGGATCATGCAGCACCGGCAGGCTGAACGCCGGTGCCTGCTTGCCGATCAGCGGTGAGGGCAGCACATCACGCTGTGGATCGTCGCTCTTCATCACTCCGTACACCATCAGCCCGAGCAGGCCGAAGAAGAACAGCACACCGATCACGATGGCTACCGGCGGCAGCGGGCGGGAAGGGCGGGGGGCAGGGGACTCGGACATGGACAACGCAACTCCTAACGACGACGGAAACGACGATCAGCCGCAGCAACCAGGCCACCGAACGCCATCAACAGCGCCCCGAGCCAGATCCAGCGTACGAACGGCTTGATATGCACGCGTACGGCCCATGCATTGTTGCCCAGCGGTTCGCCCATTGCTACGTACACGTCACCGGACAGCCGTGCATCGATGCCGGCTTCGGTCATCACCTGCCCGCCGCTGGCGTACCGGCGTTTTTCCGGGTGCAGCAGGGCCAGCTCACGTCCATCGCGGAACACGCGCAGGTGGCCGCGGTCCGCGCTGAAGTTCGGCCCCTCGCGGTGGTCCACGCCTTCGAAGCGGATTTCGTGGTCACCCACCACCACGGTCTGTCCCGGTGCGAGTGCCACCTCGCGTTGCACGTTCAGCGCCTCCACCAGCAATGCGCCGGCCAGGAACACCGCGACCCCGGCGTGGCCCAGCAGCATGCCGACCATCTCGGCGGTGAAGCGGCCGTTGCCGCGCAGCCGCTGCCAGATGAAGCGTGCAGTGCCGAGTCCCACCCAGGCGGCCGCGCCCACGCCCAGGCCGACCTTCCAGCCATTCTGCGGCGCGTGCCACCAGGCGACCGCCGCCAGCAGCACGGCCAGCAGCAGCCACGGGGCCAGCAGCGCAAGCGCGCGCGAAGGCTGGTCGCGTTGCCAGTTGACCAGCGGTCCGAACGGCAGCAGCAGCACCAGCGGCGCCATCAGCAGCAGGAACAGACTGCCGAAGTAGGGGGGGCCGACGGAAATCTTGCCCACGCCCAGGGCATCGGCCAGCAGCGGATACAGCGTGCCCAGCAGCACCATGGCGCAGGCACAGGCCAGCAGCAGGTTGTTGGCCATCAACAGGGTTTCGCGCGAGGTCGCGGTGAAGCCTCTGCGGGGATCGGCACTGTCCACGCCCATGCGGCCGGCGCGCAGCACGTACAGCAGCAGCGCACCGCCGACCAGGATGGCCAGGAACAGCAGGATGAACATGCCGCGCGACGGATCGGCAGCGAAAGAGTGCACGCTGGTCAGCACGCCGGAGCGCACCAGGAAGGTACCCAGCAAGGACAGCGCGAACGCGGTGATGGCGAGCAGCAGCGTCCAGCTGGCGAACGTTCCGCGCTTTTCGGTGACCGCCTGCGAATGGATCAGCGCCGCGCCGGCCAGCCACGGCATGAAGCTGGCGTTCTCCACCGGGTCCCAGAACCACCAGCCGCCCCAGCCGAGTTCGTAGTAGGCCCACCAGCTGCCCAGTGCGATGCCCAGGGTCAGGAAGGCCCATGCGACGTTGGTCCACGGCCGTGTCCAGCGGACCCAGCGTGTGTCCACGCGACCGTCCAGCAGCGCCGCGACCGCAAAGGCGAACGGTACCGAGAATCCGACGTAGCCCAGGTACAGCATCGGCGGATGGATGATCAACCCGGGGTCCTGCAGCAGCGGATTGAGGTCGCGGCCTTCCAGCGGCGCCGGAATCAGCCGGGTGAACGGATTGGAGGTGAAGATCAGGAAAGCGAGGAAGCCGACGCTGACCAGTCCCATCACCGCCAGCACGCGCGCCTGCACATCGTCGGGCAGCTGCCGCGAGCCGAGCGCCACCGCACCGGTCCATGCCGCCAGCACCAGCGCCCACAGCAGCAGCGAGCCCTCATGGGCGCCCCACACCGCGGACCAGCGGTACACCATCGGCAGCAGGCTGTTGGAGTTCTCCGCGACGTAGCGGACGGAAAAATCCTGCTGTACGAAGGCGGCCGTCAGCACCGCGAACGCACCGAGCACCAGCAGCAGCTGCGCGAATGCGGCAGGCCGGGCCACCTGCATCCAGCTGCCGATGCGGCGATGCGCACCCACCAGCGGCAGGCTGGACTGCAGCAGCGCGGCCAGCAGGGCTAGCAGCATCAGGATCTGTCCGAGTTCGGGCAGCACTCAGCGCACCTCGGGCACGGGCACGGGCACATCGTGCTTTACGTGCGCCTCGCCCATCTTGTCGGCCAGTTCCTTCGGCATGTAGGTTTCATCGTGCTTGGCCAGCACTTCTTCGGCGACGAACTGGCCGCCCTGCAGGCGTCCGGTCACCACCACGGCCTGGCCTTCGCGGAACAGGTCGGGCAGGATCTGGTCGCTGCGCACGACGAGGTCCGCATCGCCGTCCGTCACGGTGAAATGCGCGACCAGCGAGCCAGGCTCCCGGGTCAGGGAGCCCTTGGCGACCATGCCACCCAGTCGGAAACGCTCGGCGCTGCCGTTCTCGCCACTCAGCACTTCGGCCGGCGTATACAGATAGGCCACGTTGCGCTGCAGGGCCATCGCCACCAGCGCGGTGGCCAGCCCCGACGCGGCCAGCAACAGCACCACCCACAGCAGCCGACGGCGGCGCTGCGGGTTCATCGCTCAAGCTCCAGCGGCCCGGTCGCGGCCGAGGCACTGCGCCGTGCGTCCTGGCGTTGCTGACGCTGCCGTGCGACCTGCAGTGCCCGACGCAGGCGCAGGCGCGAGCCGATGGCATCGACGGCCAGCAGGCCGAGGAATACCGCATAGGCGCCGACCACGTAACCGAGATAGCTCATGGCGCGCCTCCCAGCTGCCGTTGTACCCACTCCTTGCCGGCCTCGCGCTGCAGGTTGTCCGCGCGCGCCTTGGCCAGCAGCGAGCCGACGAACCACAGCTTGGTGCCGATGACCATCAGCCAGAGCGGCAACTGCATGCTCGCATCCAGCGTGGTCGGCCCGAACAGGCGGATCGTCTGGCCCTGGTGCAGGCTGCCCCACCAGTCCACCGAATAGCGGATGACCGGCAACAGGGCGACGCCGACGATGGCCAGCAGCCCCGCGGCGCGCGCGGCATTGCGCCGGTCTTCGATGGCCATGTACAGGCCAATCACCCCGAAATACAGGAATAGCAGGATCAGTTCGGTGGTCAGCCGCGGATCCCAGTCCCACCACGTGCCCCACATCGGCCGGCCCCAGATGCTGCCGGTGAGCAGGGTGACGGCGGTGAAACCGGCGCCGATCGGCGCGCAGGCCATGGCCAGCACTTCGCAGATCTTGATCTTCCAGATGAGTGCGATGGCGGCATACAGGGCCATCAGCGCGAACACGAACAGGCTCATCCACGCGCTGGGCACGTGCACGAACAGGATGCGGAAGCTGTCGCCCTGCTGGTAATCGGCGGGCACCACGAACAGCGCCTGCCACAGGCCCAGCGCCAGCACCGGCAACGAGGCGATGAGGAAGAGGCGGGACCAGCGACGGGCGAAGCGGTCGAAGGTGGGCGGCGAGCCGAGTTGGTGGAACCAGCGGACGATCGGTTGCATGCGGTAGCGGCTATCCCGGGTGGTCGGTGTGGCTCGGCTCAAGAACAATCAGCTCAACGAGATGCGGATCGCCGCTGCCGTGGCCAGGGGCGCCAGCACCAGCGCGACCACCAGGCCGGCGGCGAGCATCAGCAGCGCACCGAGGGGATCCTGGCCGCGGGCGGCGGCAGCGACACTGCCTGCACCGAACACCAGCACCGGCACGTACAGCGGCAACGACAACAGTGCAACGAGGATACCAGAGCGTCGGATGCCCACCGTCAGTGCGGCGACCATGCCACCGATCAGGCTCAGCAGGGGCGTTCCCAGCAGCAACGATGCCAGCAGCATCGGCAGTTGGTCATGTGGCAGATGCAGCATTTCCGCCAGCAGCGGACTGATCACGATCAGCGGCAGCGCGGTGGTCAGCCAGTGCATCAGCACCCGGACCAGCACCAGCCAGGACAGCGGTACCGGGGCCAGCAGCCATTGCTCCAGCGAGCCGTCTTCGGCATCGGAACGGAACAGCGAATCCAGCGCCAACTGGCCTGCCAGCAGCACCGCCAGCCACACCACGGCCACCGCATTGGCCGCCAGCACCTGCGGATCGCGGCCCAGCGCCAACGCAAACAGCACGACGACCAGCAGGGCAAAAAGCACCGGTTGCAGCGCATCCCCCCGCCGCCGCCAGACCAGACGCAGGTCGCGGCTGGCAAGGGCGCGCGCGGTCTGCCACAGGCCCGGCTCGGTGCCCGGGGCGATCATGCGACGACCCCTTGCAGTGACAACTGCAGCGCGCGTGTACGTACCGGCGGAGCCGCATAGGCGCCGTGGGTGGTGACCAGCGCCGCGCCACCGCCGCGCAGGTGGGCGGAAATCATCCGGTTCACCAGGTTGATGCCCTCCAGATCGAGGTTGGCGTAAGGCTCGTCCATCAGCCACAACGGTGCCGGCGACAGCCACATGCGGGCCAGCGCCAGCCTGCGCTTCTGTCCAGCGGAAAGATGCCGCACCAAGGTGTTTTCATATCCGGCAAGGCCCACCACCGCCAGCGCACTGCCCGGCATCTGTCGCGCGCGCCGCCCGTGCAGCCCGCACAGGAAATGCAGATTCTCCAGGGTATCCAGGTCCGCCTTCAGCGCAGGCAGGTGGCCCAGGTAGGCGACGAAGTGCGCGCGTTCGGCGATGCCTGCGGCGCGCCCATCGATCTCGACCGTGCCGGTCGCCGGGCGCAGCAGCCCGGCCAGCACGCGCAGCAGGGTGGTCTTGCCGGCGCCGTTGTCGCCCTGCACCAGCAGGGCCTCGCCTGCATCGACATGGAAGTCGAGCGGACCGAACACTGTTTCTTCGTCGCGGGAGAAACACAGGCCACGGGCGGCCAGCAGCGCAGGGGTATCCAAGGGGCGATTCTCTGCGCCGAACACGGGCCCCGATTGTAAAGGGTACTGAGGGTTGCTGGCCGGCAGTGACGGCCGCGCGTCGGTAGTGACGGCCGCGCATCGGTAGTGACGGCCGCTGGCCGTCAAGGCGCTACACTCACATGCCTGTCTTCCAACCCCGCACAGGCCGATGCAACCGCAGACCAAGCTGCCCAAGGTGGGCACCACCATCTTCACCGTGATGTCCCAGCTGGCAGCCGAACACGGCGCCGTGAACCTCGGCCAGGGCTTTCCCGACTTCAGCGCGCCGCAGCGGCTGATCGATGCCACCACGGCGGCCATGGCCGACGGTCTCAACCAGTATCCGCCGATGACCGGCGTGGCGCCGCTGCGTCAGGCCATCGCGCAGAAATCGCTGGACCTGTACGGCGCACAGGTGGACCCGGATACGGAAATCACCGTCACCAGCGGCGCGACCGAAGCGATCTTCAACGCGATCCACGCCGTGGTGCGTGCGGGCGAAGAAGTGATCGTGCTCGACCCGGCGTATGACTGCTACGAGCCGGCGATCGATCTTGCCGGCGCGCGCGCGGTGCACGTGCCGCTGGATCCCCATACCTTCGCCGTCGACTGGGATCGCGTGCGTGCGGCGATCACCCCGCGCACGCGGATGCTGATGGTCAACACGCCGCACAATCCGTCCGGCGCGATGCTCGATGCGGCGGACATGCAGGCCCTGGCCGATCTGCTGCGCGGCACGGACATTTATCTGATTTCCGATGAAGTGTACGAGCACATCATCTACGACGGCCGCCGCCACGAGTCCGCCCTGCGGCATCCGGAGCTGCGCGAACGCGCGTTCGTGATCTCCAGCTTCGGCAAGACCTACCACTGCACCGGTTGGAAGATCGGCTACGCCATCGCCCCGCCCGCGATGAGCGCGGAGTTCCGCAAGGTGCATCAATACAACACCTTCACCAGTTTCGGCCCCGCACAGTATGGCTTCGCGGCGATGATCCGTGACGAGCCGGAACACCACCTGCAACTGGGGGCGTTCTACCAGGCCAAGCGTGACCGCTTTCGTGAGCAGCTGGCACAGACGCGACTGCAGGCGCTGCCGGTGCCCGGCGGTTACTTCCAGCTGGTGGATTACTCAGCGATCAGCGACCTGCCGGACCATGAGTTCGTGAAGTGGCTGACGATCGAAAAAGGCGTGGCGGCGATTCCGCTGTCACCGTTCTACGAAACGCCGCCGGCCGGCCAGCGCATCGTGCGCCTGTGCTTTGCCAAGAACGAAGCGACGCTGGATGCGGCCATCGAACGGTTGGCACGGCTGTGAGTGCGCTGCCGACGAACGCACAGGGTGCCGTGCAGGACCTGCGCATCAGCCTGGTGCAGGGTGATACGCGCTGGCACGATCCGGCCGGCAATCGCGCCTATTACGGTGAGCTGCTGGCGCCACTGGCCGGCCGCACCGATCTGGTGGTGCTGCCGGAAACTTTTACCAGCGGATTCTCCAACGAAGCGATTGCCCAGGCCGAAGACATGCACGGGCCGACCGTCGCCTGGATGCGCCAGCAGGCCGCGCAGCTGGATGCGGCGGTGACCGGCAGTGTGCAGCTGCGCGAGGGCGATGCCGTCTACAACCGATTGCTGTTCGCCACCCCCGATGGCGAGGTGCAGCAGTACGACAAGCGCCACCTGTTCCGTTACGGCGGCGAGCATGAGCGCTATGCCGCCGGGCGCGAACGCCTGAGCGTGCAGTGGAAAGGCTGGCGGATCAATCCGCAGGTCTGCTACGACCTGCGTTTTCCGGTGTTCTGCCGCAACCGCTACGACGTGGAGCGGGCAGGGCAGCTGGACTTCGACCTGCAGCTGTTCGTGGCCAACTGGCCCTCGGCCCGTGCGTATGCATGGAAGACGCTGCTGCGTGCGCGTGCGATCGAGAACCTCTGCTTCGTCGCCGCGGTCAACCGGGTGGGTGTGGACGGCAACGATCTGCACTATGCCGGTGACAGTGCGGTGATCGATTTCCTGGGCCAGGCTCAGGTGGAAGTGCGTGAGGTCGAACAGGTGGTGACGACCACGCTGTCGGCCAGCGACCTGGCGGCCCACCGCGCCCGTTTCCCGGCGATGCTTGATGCCGACAGCTTCGTGCTGGAGCAGCCGACGGCTGACTGAACCACAGGACGCGGATGGCGCAGCTGCCCCTGTCCGGAGGCGGGGGCCACTGCTAGATTTCGCGCATTCCACAACGCGGAGCACCCCGATCATGAAATCCACCGTTTCCCTGCTGCTCGTGCTCGCTGCCTCTGCTTTCGTCGCGCCCGCCGCGCAGGCAGCGGGCAACATCGAATGCAACCTGCGCTACGACATGTCCGGCTGGTCGGTGTTCTACAAGACGGCGTCGGGCACCGGCACGATCACCTGCGACAACGGCATGACGATGCCGGTCAAACTCAAGGTCAAGGGCGGCGGGCTGACCGTCGGCAAATCAAAGATCGTCGATGGCACCGGCCGCTTCAGTGGTGCCTACTCGCCCAATGACCTGTTCGGCACCTACGCCGCCGTTGGCGCACATGCGGGCGTGATCCGCTCCAGCGGTGCAGCTGCGATGACCAAGGGTGACATCTCGCTTGCATTGGCCGGCACCGGCAAGGGCTGGGACCTGGGCATCGACGGCACCGCGTTCACCATCGAGCGCCGCTGAACGACACGGTAGTGACGGTCGCTGGCCGTCAATCAAGACGGTCGCTTGCCGTCAATCAAGATGGTCGCTGGCCGTCAATCAAGATGGCCGCTGGCCGTCAAGATCGCATTGTTTGACGGCCAGCGGCCGTCACTACCCGGCACAAAAAAACCCGGCCGCGAGGCCGGGTTTTTTTTATTGATCAGCCGCCGCGCGGGCCGCCGCCACGTCCGCGGTTGCCACCGGGACCACCCGGACCACGGTTGCCGCCACCGGGGCCACCCGGACCGCGATTGCCGCCACCGGGACCGCCCGGTCCGCGGTTGCCACCAGGACCACCCGGACCGCGGTTGCCGCCGGGGCCACCCGCAGAGCGGTTACCGCCCGGGCCACGGTTGCCGCTGGCCGGACGGGTGCTGCCGTACGGGCTGAAGCCCGGATTGGCATGATCGGACGGGAACGACGGGGCGTTGCCCGGATGCCCGTAGGGATGCTTGTTGCCCTGGCCGCCCTGGCCCTGGCCGCTGCGGTTGCCACCGGCGCCGGCACCGGGCGACTTCGGCTTGGCATAGCCGCCACGGCCGCCTTCACCCTGGCCCTGGCCGTAACCGCCACCCTGGCCGGGACCCCGCGCGCCGGGACCGCGGGCACCCGGACCACCGGGACCACGCGCGCCGGGGCCACCGGGGCCACGGGCACCCGGACCGCGGGCAGCGGCCGGGCCGGCATTGCGGTGTCCACTCGGGCCGGTGCTGACACCGTCCGGCACGTACCAGCTGCGGAACGCCGCCGGGTTGCCTTCCGGCAGGCCACGGTCGTTCTTCTGCGGGCGTGCCTTGAACGGGCGCTGCGACTGCTTGGCAGCTGCTTCACCGCTGACCGTCAGGCCGCCCTTGAAGCCGCCACCCGGCTTGCCGCCGCGACCGCGGCCGCGGTCTTCGCGCACGTTGTCGAAGCGGCGCAGTTCGCGGCCTTCATCGGCGGTGTTGTGGCCATTGACGTAGGCCGTACCCCGACCGCCGTCACGGCCGATGCGCACCGTGGTCTTGGCCGCGCGACGCTGACCGATCACCGGCTGCAGCGTCAGCGCCGAGGGCGCGCCTTCTTCCAGCTTCAGGTCGGCGCGCAGGGCGTCGACCTGTGCGGTCGTCAGCTCCACGGAATGACCACGGACCAGTTCGCGGGGCAGGCTGACCTTGCCGTAGCGCGTGCGCTTCAGCCGGCTCACCTGGCAGCCCTGCGATTCCCACAGGCGACGGACTTCGCGGTTGCGGCCTTCCTTCACCACCACGCGGAACCAGTCGTGGGAATCGGTGCCGCCGATGCGCTCGACTTCGTCGAACTTGGCCGGGCCATCTTCCAGTGCCACGCCGCGCTGCAGGCGCAGGATGGTGTTGTCGTCGACCTTGTCCTGGCCTTCCGGGGCACGCACGCGCACCACGTACTCGCGCTCGACTTCGAAGGACGGGTGCATCATGGCGTTGGCCAGCTCACCGTCGGTGGTCGCCAGCAGCAGGCCGGTGGTGTTGATGTCCAGGCGGCCGACGGCGATCCAGCGCGCACCCTTCAGTGCCGGCAGCGACTCGAACACGGTCGGGCGGCCCTCGGGATCTTCGCGGGTGGTCACTTCGCCTTCCGGCTTGTTGTAGACCAGTACGCGCGACGGCTCGGCCAGGGCAGTGGCGACGAAGCCACGGCCATCCAGCTCGATACGGTCGCCGCTGCGCACGGACATGCCGGTCTGCGCGACTTCGCCATTGACCTTGACCAGGCCCTCGGCGATGCGCTGTTCCAGCGCGCGGCGCGAGCCCAGGCCGGCCTGCGCCAGCACCTTGTGCAGGCGCTCTTCCAGCTTGAACTGTTCGGAGGTGGCTTCCCGCTTCAGCGAGAGCTTGTTCAACGAAGGCTTACGGGGGGTGTCACTCATTAACTTTGGCTCCAGCCGACGTTTCGTCGTCGGCCTCTGGTTCGGAATCGGCTAGGTCAACAGCCACGGTCGTCATCGCGACGGCGTTGTCTTCGCTTTCGTTCACTGGCGCCGCGCGCGTTCCCGGCGCGGTTTCGGGGTGCCCGTTTTCGGTGGGCGAAGGTGCTTGCTCATCAGGATCCGCCGCCACGGGGGCGTCGGATGAATCGGGTGCGGCATCGGCGCCATCGGCGGCCAGGGTGCCTTGTTCGTCACTGCCATCGGCGGCAGTGTCATCGTTTGCGGCGAGGTCCGGGCTGCCTGCACTTGCCGTCAGGGGAGCGTCGGGTTGCCCATCCGCGCCAAGCGGCAGCTGCGGCTCCAGGTCGGCCAGGTCGCGCAGCTCGGACAGCGGTGGCAGCTCGTCCAGCCGCTTCAGGCCGAAGTAATCCAGAAAGCCCTTGGTCGTGCCGAACAGGGCGGGCCTGCCGGGCACGTCGCGGTGGCCGACCACGCGGATCCACTCGCGCTCTTCCAGGGCCTGGATGATGTTGCTGCTGACCGCGACACCGCGCACCTGCTCGATTTCGCCGCGGGTGATCGGCTGCCGGTACGCGATCAGCGCCAGGGTTTCCAGCGTGGCACGCGTGTAACGGGTCTTGCGTTCGGTCCACAGCCGGCTGATATGGCTGTGGACTTCAGCGGTGACCTGGTAACGGAAGCCGGAGGCGACCTCCACCAGTTCCACGCCGCGTTCCGCACAGGCCTCACGCAGGTATTCCAGCGCGCGCTCGACACTGCCGGCCGGTGCCGGCTCGTCTTCCGGGAACAGCTCCTTGAGCTGCACCAGGGTCAGCGGCTGCGCAGATGCCAGCAGGGCGCCTTCGACGATACGGTTGATCAGCGGTTGATCCATCGGCAGTTCGGGCTCACTCAGCGTCGTTGTCGTCAAATTCGCTGCTGAAGGACAGCGGCTCATTGGTGTTTCCCGCCGCCAGCGACTTGACGTAGATCGTCGCCAGCGGGGCTTCCTGCACGATATCCAGCAATTGTTCCTTGGCCAGTTCCAGCATTGCCAGGAAGGTGACCAGCACGCCGAGCTTTCCTTCCTCGGCGCCGAACAACGACTCGAACCGGTAAAACACGCCTTCGTCCATGCGGCCCAGCAGGTCGCCCATCCGCTGGCGCACACTCAGCGCCTCGCGTTTGATCGCATGGCCGCTGAACAGCTCGGCGCGCTTGAGCACGTCATGCAGCGCCATCAGCATTTCCTTCAGGTCCACCGGCGGTGGCAGCTTTATCGCTGCACGATCGGGGACGAAGGCATGCACCACGGTGGTGTCGCGGTCCTGCCGGGGCAGGCTGTCGATATCCTCGGCCGCCTGCTTGAAACGTTCGTACTCCTGCAGGCGACGCACCAGTTCCGCGCGCGGATCGGCCTCGTCGCCGTCCTCGCTGATCGGCCGCGGCAACAGCATCCGCGACTTCACTTCGGCCAGTATCGCCGCCATCACCAGGTATTCCGCGGCCAGCTCAAAACGCAGCTCGCGCATCACGGTGATGTATTCCACGTACTGCCGGGTGATCTCGGCGACGGGGATGTCCAGCACGTCGAGGTTCTGCCGGCGGATCAGGTAGAGCAGCAGATCCAGTGGTCCCTCGAACGCGTCGAGGATGACTTCCAGTGCATCCGGCGGGATGTACAGGTCCTGCGGTATCTGCAGGACCGGCTGCCCATGCACCACGGCCAGCGGCATTTCCTGCTGCTGTGGATGGGGCGGCCGGGTTGACGGATTCGCGCTGGGCGCGGTTTCAGAGGTCATCTAGGGACATCAGGATTGCAACGGACCGGTCGCGGTACCGCGCAGCGCCAACAGGAGATGACCTGACAGGCGATCGCGGGAACCAGGACACGCCGGAGTCGGCGCGATTCCACACATCAATGAAGCAGGACGCACCGCATCTGCGGAAGCGACGAAACTACGGGGAGGTCGTCTACATGGTCTGGTCGGGGGCAGCGGATCGATCATCGGGGGCTTGTAGAGCCACTGATCCGACGGGACGCTGCGTCCAGCCACGTGCAATGGAAGTAGGTTACGGCTTTGCCTGGCTGCTGTCCAGCGTGCGCGGGGCAGGGGGGGGCGAACGGGCTGAGCCCCCTCGCGGCTGGCTGGAGCAGAAGCGGGTCATGGGGGCGGGCCGGGCGGGTGGGGGCAGGGGGACCCGGCGCAAGTACGTCCATGTAGCCTTGTTTCCGCCCATCCATGGGCTCCAACAGTCCCCCTGCCCCCACCCGCCCGGCCCCCTGACCGGTTACGGGCGCCGCCAGTCGCGGATGAAGAAATAAAAAAAGCGGTAAAGCGTTAAAGCGGTGGCGCCGGGCCGTGGTCGGTGGCGCGGTTCCCGCTGCGGCTAGAATCACCGGCGATTCCCGTCCCGGGACAGTGAGGAGACAACCATGTGGTACGTGATCGAAGGCTATGACGCTGCGGATGTCCTGCCGGCGCGTCTGGAGGCGCGGCCCGCGCATCTTGCGCGGCTGCAGGCCCTGGTGGAGCAGGGGCGCTTGTTGGTGGCCGGCCCGTGCCCGGCGATCGACAGCGAGGATCCCGGCCCGGCGGGATTCAGCGGCAGCGTAGTGATCGCGCAGTTCGATTCGCTGCCGCAGGCGCGCGCGTGGGCCGATGCCGATCCTTACGTGGCCGCTGGCGTGTATGCGCGGACCGAGGTCCGTCCGTTCCGGAAGGTGCTGCCGTGAGCAACGCGGAGCGGGTCGAGCGTATTCGTGCGGCACTGCAGCAATCGCTGGGGCCTGTGCACCTTGATGTGGAAGACGACAGCCACCGCCATGCGGGCCATGCGGGGGCCCGTGACGGGCGCGGCCACTTCAACGTACACGTGGTCAGTGTCGCCTTCGAGGGCATGGGGGCGCTTGCGCGGCATCGGGCCGTGTACGCTGCCGTTGGCAGCATGATGGATACCGATATCCATGCGTTGTCGATCAACGCGCAGACCCCGGCCGAGGCTGGCTGATCCCTGTCCGCTCGTGTCCCGTGGCGTCCTGATGGCGTCCCGCCAGGACAGCGGGTGGACGTCGAATGACAATCAGGACTAACGGAGTGTTTACATTGGACATTGGAAACGCTTACATTCCGCGCCAAGCCGAATGGCTCAAGTCGTGGAGGGCGACTTCGTGAACAAGGCAGCGATCACCATCAAGGATGTCGCACGGGAAGCCAAGGTCTCAGTGGCCACGGTTTCGCGCGCGCTCAACGGACACGAAAATGTCGCCGAGCCGGTTCGCCAGCTGGTGCTGGAGGTGGCTGCGCGCCTGCGCTACACCCCGCATGCAGCGGCGCGCAGTCTCAGCAGCCGCCGTACCAATACGGTGGGCGTGGTGCTGCCTGATCTGTACGGCGAGTTCTTCTCCGAACTGATGCGTGGCATCGACCAGATCGCCCGTGTGCGTCGCCAGCATCTGCTGGTGTCCAGCTACCACGGTGACCAGGAACAGCAGGGTGCGGCGCTGCGCGCGATGCGCGGCCGCGTGGATGGCCTGCTGGTGCTGTCGCCGTATGCCGAAAGCCCGGGTTTCCTGACCGACAACCTGCCGCAGTCGTTGCCCACCGTTCTGATCAACACCTATCTGCCCGACCAGGACCATCCTGTGTTGAGCATCGATGACCATGCCGGTGCGGTGGCGATGACCCGCCATCTGCTGGACGTCGGTCACCGACGCATTGCATTCATTTCAGGCCCGGACTCCAACTACGATGCGCGCGAACGCCTGCGAGGCTTCCGTGACGCACTCACTGCCTTCGGCGCGCAGGCGCAGGGGATCGAGTTGCCCGGTGATTTCGACGAAGCTTCCGGCCATCGTGCCGGTCAGGAGTTGCTGGCAGCGGGGACGCTGCCCGACGCGGTGTTCGCAGCCAACGACATGATGGCGCTGGGGTGTCTGTATGCGTTCGCGCAGGCAGGACTGAAGGTGCCGGACGATGTGGCGTTGGCCGGATTCGATGACATTCCGCTGGCCCGTTTCGTTCACCCGTCTTTGACGACGATGCAGGTGAGTATCGCCGAGCTTGGTGACATGGCGATGACGCGCCTGATGCAGTTGATGGATTCAAAAACCACGGAAGGAGCGGGCGACAAGCAGACGCTGGTGCCGCGACTGATCGTGCGTGATTCAAGTAAGTGCAAGCCCAGGAACGAGACGCCATCCGGCCGCTGAAGCCGGAGGCATTACCTTTTTGTTTGACATGAAAGGGGCGGCCATGACGGTCGCCACCACCCCCGGAGATTTTCATGATGCATCTCAATAACCATCGTCGGATGCCGGCTCGCCGCCTGCTGACCTGTGCCCTGGCCAGTTGCCTGGTGTTCGCCGCTGCCCCGGACGTGATGGCCCAGTCGGCCAACGCGAGCCTGCGTGGCCAGGTCGCTTCGGCCCAGGCCGGCAGCGAAGTGGTCGCCACCAACGTGGCCACCGGCACCGTGCGTCGCGGTACGGTCCGCGCCGACGGCAGCTACTCGCTGATGGGCCTGGACCCGGGCACCTATGACGTGGTGGCCAACGGCCAGACGCAGAAGGTCACCGTGACCGTGGCCTCGACCGCGACGCTGAACTTCAGCGGCGCCCAGGCGGCTGCGCCGGCCGATGGCAGCGCGACCAACCTCGACGCGATCACCGTGGTGGCACCGACCCTGCTGCAGGAAGTGCGCACCTCTGAAGTCGGCAAGACCGTCAGCCTGCAGCAGATCCAGACCACCCCGCAGGTGTCGCGCAACTTCCTGGAATTCGCCGATGCGGTTCCGGGCCTGATCTTCACCCGTGATGCGAAGGGCAACACCTCGCTGCGCGGCGGTGCCACCAACTCCGACGGCACCAACGTGTACATCGACGGCGTGGGCCAGAAGAGCTACGTCAAGGGC
>Ga0247812_10000812_pt1 | contig 17982 bp, 14 predicted proteins | sample UWRJL149409B1_FD_178011 | JGI IMG/M metagenome (GOLD analysis project Ga0247812, IMG submission 178011) | Plant litter microbial communities from Arlington Agricultural Research Station in Wisconsin, United States - UWRJ-L149-409B-1 | ecosystem: Environmental > Terrestrial > Plant litter >...
CGGCTTGTTGCGCCTGGGCGGTGACGGCGTCCTGTTCGTCCATCGGCGGCGCCGAGCAGGCGGCCAGGAACAGGGTAGCGGGGAGCAGGATCAGGAAGGGGCGAGAGAACTGCAGGAACGACATGCGGACTCCAGAAGCGTACGGGGTGACGAATACGTGAGCATACCGGCTGCTGGCCGCTGACGTGTTCGTGTTGCGTTATTGACGCGGCCTCGCACCCGGCCCCGCCACACTGCCGCCATGAGCCAGACGCCCGTAACCCCTGAAAAAACCGCCGCCCGCGCTGCCGGCCTGCGCTATGTCGATGACAGCCAACCCGGCTTCCAGCGCCGCCGTGCCGGCAAGGGATTCGCCTACCGCGATGCCGATGGCCACGCTGTGCGCGACGCCGACACCTTGGCCCGGATACGCTCGCTGGCGGTGCCGCCGGCCTATACCGATGTGTGGATATGCAGCTGGCCCAACGGCCACTTGCAGGCAACCGGCCGCGATGCCCGGGGGCGCAAGCAATACCGCTATCACGCCGAGTGGGCGCGGGTTCGTGGGGCGGGCAAGTTCGATCGCACCATCGCCTTTGGTGAAGCGTTGCCGAAACTGCGTCGGCGGCTGGGACAGGATCTCCGGCGCAGCGGCTTCCCGCGGGAGAAAGTGCTGGCCATCGTGGTAGCGCTGCTGGCCGATACGCTGGTACGCGTGGGCAACGAGACGTACGCGCGGGAAAACAAATCCTTCGGCCTGACCACCCTGCGCAACCGCCATCTGGCGCTGGTGTCCGGAGGCCGGGTGCAGATGCGTTTCCGTGGCAAATCCGGCCAGCATCACGAAGTGGAGATTGGCGACAAACAACTGGCCAAACAGGTGCGGCGGATCCAGCAGTTGCCCGGCCAGGCGCTGTTCCAGTATCGCGACGATGACGGCACCGTGCAGCCGGTGGACTCCGGTGAAGTGAACGACTACCTGCGCGAGGTGATGGGCGAAGAGTTCACCGCCAAGGATTTCCGCACCTGGGGTGGCACCGTCGAAGCCCTCCGCGTGTTCGCCGTAACGGAGCTGCCGGAGCCGGCCAGCAAGACGGCGCTGGCCGCCGCACAGCGCGAAGTGGTGTGCAAGGTGGCAGACCTGCTGGGCAACACGCCCGCAGTGTGCCGCAAGGCGTACATCGATCCCAGCGTGTTCGACGGCTGGGAGCGCGGTGAACTGACGGCGCTGGCCGGGTTGCGTGGACCGCGGCAGTGGGAGCAGGCGACCCTGCGCTACCTGCGCAGGGCACGCCGGGTCAGCAAGAAACTCAGCCGCAGTAAATAGCGGTGATGTTGTTGGTGCGGCCGGTTTCGATGGTCAGCCGGTCGCCGCCCTGATGCGCCGCACCGGCCGCCGGATCCGCACTGCCGCTGGCGGTCGGGCCGCTGCGCTCCAGCGTGCCCCGCAGCACCTGCACCTGCAGGCTGTCACTGTCCACGCGGGCCCGTTCTATCGTGGACGCTGAGGCCGCCAGCCCGACCGCGCCCTGTACCTTGTCCAAGTGGCACTGGCCGGAAATCACGCCGTCGATGGGCTGGATCTGGGCCATTGGCGTGCTGCTGCAGGCGGCCAGGGAAACGGCCATCGCGGCCACGCTCAGATAACGGATCATCGGTGCAGCTCCAGTGTCGTTGAGGTGCCTAGCGTGCCGTGTCGCGCGTGGTGCCAGGATGAACGCCTGCACACGGTGGGCACGTTGCATTCACTGGCAGTGGAAGTCGGGATGTCCACACTGGTTGCACGTTCCTGACGTGTCGCTTCACCGGTAGCGCGGCGCAATGCCCCGCGGTTCTCATGCGGCACGTGCTGGTAAATCCGTGTCGAAAGGAGATCTCATGGCAACCGCCAAGACCACCACCACGAAGAAAGCTCCCGCCCGCCAGAAAGCCACCCCGAAGGTCCGCAAGGGCACCCGCGCCACCGCAGCCGCCCCTGCCGAAACCGCCGTACGCAAGCGGGTAGTGAAGACCGCCACCCGCAAGACAGCCACCACCGACGAGCGCGCCGCCCGCGTTGCTGCACGTCAGCGCCGTCTGCAGGATCAGGAAAAGGCAAAGGACGTTCGCGCCAGCAAGAAGGCCGCCAAGAAGAAAGTCACTCAGGCCGGTGCACGCAAACAGCCGACCAAGATGCCCGCCCAGACCATCGCCAAGCCCGGCAACGAGCATGAGCTGTCCCTGTCGCCACGCTTCCTCGCACCGGATTACGTTGGCAGCGGCAAGCTGAAGGGACTGCGCGCGATCGTGACCGGCGGTGACTCCGGCATCGGCCGAGCAGTGGCGGTGTTGTATGCCCGCGAGGGGGCCGACGTCGCCGTACTGCACCTCGATGAGCACGACGATGCCGACGTCACCCGTCAGCATGTCGAACAGGAAGGGGGACGCTGCATTGTCATCGCCGGTGACGTGCGCGATCCGAAGTTCTGCAACCGCGCAGTGAAGCAGGTCGCCAAGGCGTTCGGCGGTATCGACATCCTGGTCAACAACGCCGCATTCCAGCTGCACTGCCATCGTCTCGAAGACCTGGACGACGCGCACCTGCAGGAAACGCTGCAGACCAATATCGGGGGCTACATCCAGATGGCGCGGGCGGTGCTGCCGCATATGGGTGAAGGATCGAGCATCGTCAACTCTGGCTCGGAAACGGGCCTGTTCGGCAGCAAATCACTGATCGATTACTCGGCGACCAAGGGCGCGATCCACGCGTTCACCAAGGCGCTGGCCAGCCAGCTGCTGCCACGCGGCATCCGGGTCAACTGCGTTGCACCGGGTCCGGTGTGGACCCCATTGAACCCGGCCGACAAAGAAGCGCCCGATGTCGGTGAGTTTGGCCAGAACAGCGACATGGGCCGCGCCGCGCAGCCGGAAGAGTTGTCGCCGGCGTACGTCTTCCTTGCCGCACCCAGCTGCTCCAGCTACATCAGCGGCGTGGTGCTGCCGGTAATGGGCGGCCCGCACGGCTGACCGCGTCAGGCACCGTCGGCTTCCTCTCACCGCTGAGAGGGCGCGGACGCCAACACGCCAGAGTGTGTCCCTGGTCAAACCCACCCCCTGCGCCGCGTCGCTAGCGTGAAGCTCCGGCTTCAGGGGGGTGGAGGTTTGACGCATGACCGAGATCAACATCAGCGCCGCTGCGGATGACGTAGTGGCGCTTCTGCGTTCGCAGCGTGCACGGGAGGCCGCCGCGCAGCTGCAGACACTGCGGGAGGCGCAGGTACTCGTCGTGCAGGAAGCGCTGGAGCGCTATGTCGCAGTGCGTGCGGCGCCGGAGCTTGAGGCGCTGGGGCGAGCGGGAGGCGTTGTAGCGGCGGATAGGGCGACCGTCGTACCGATGCTGGAGCGATTGCGCGTGGCGTCGCGACCGCCGCGGATGCCAACCTCAACCGAGACTGCTGCGTTGAGCCAAGCCCAGCAGCATGATGTGTATGGAAGCATGGTAGCGCTGCGCGGGAACTCCGCTGCACAGGAAGCCATGGAGACGCAGGATCGGGTGATTCTAGGGTTGCGGCAGGAGACCCGTACCACTGCGAAGAGAGGTCAAGGTGACTACGATGATCGCATCGTGGTGCTGTGGCGCGATGCGGAGGGGCAGGGACAGGTGCGGGAGTTCCTCGAAACTACCACCGAGCCGTCCGCTCAATACGACGGCCACGCAAAGACGACGCCTGCCAGCCCGGGTTTTGCTGATGTAATCACGCGCCCCAAGACAGAGGGGGTTGATGTCAATGCGGATCGCGTAAAGGACCTGGGTCGGCTGGCGGAAGGCACAACGGAGATGCGCGCCACTACGCATCCACGCTCTGGCAAGACCGATGATTTCTCGTTGCGCCCGACGAGGGCGGCAGTCGCTGAGGGTTCCAACCGTGTAGAGCGCGACACCAACGGTGACGGCTGGTTCGATGCGCGCGACATCAACGGTGTGCAGGATCTGAACAACACCTTCAAAATTCATCGCGGCGGTAACGAGAACACCTATTCTGCTGGCTGCCAGACCGTGCGCTATGAATACGATGCATTCGTCGAGACGGTGCGCGCCTCACCTGATCAAACGCGTTGGCAATATGTGCTCACCTCTACCGGGCCTGCCGAGTCGCAACTACTTGAAGCATCCACACAGTTGGAGGTCGTTAGTGATCCGCGCCAGCCAGGACACCGTGACCATCCTCTGCAGCAAGAGATCAGCGCGCAACTCGAAGCTTTAGGAGGGCGATACGCAGAGAGTGCTGATGAACACAGTCTCGTATTGCTCTATGAGGCGAAGGTCGGAGGGATCACGCATGTGGATCAGCTGGTAGCCAGCAACGCCGTCGGTGAGCGCGCAGCGGGTGAAACCCTTTTCATTGTCCAAGGTCGGCCAGGAGACCCTGCTGCACTACGTATTGGTGTGCACGCCGCTTCGGTAACCGAGACACCGGTGGACGTGGCGCTGCAGAAGCTTCAGCGGCACGAGGATGAGCAAGCCGTGCCGATCCCTGCTCCGACCGATCCTGTGCTGCATTCCAACCGTGTCGTACCAGGAGGGCTTTGAGATGGGCAACGCGCGAACGGGCATTCTGGTGAGCATTATTTCCCTGCTCGCATGCAGCGCAGAGGTGGTGGACGTAGCGTACGGATCACCCGCATTGAAGGGGCCTTTGTCGGGAGGAAGTCCCGTGGCGAGCAGACCGCGGCGTGTCGGCAGCGGTCTGCCGGCACTTCCAAGCGCGGCTGGTAGTGCTGACAGTAAAGGGGCCTATGTGTCCATGCCTGCGGACGCCAGGGAGATACTGACCCGGTTGAACTGTAAGGTGGAGGATGCCATCACGCCCAAGGTTGCGAGGATATCTGGCAATGACGGGGCGTCGGACTTCATGGTCACTGATCGCAGAGGCTCGGGCTACCGTTACTGGATACGCTCATTCACTGGCAACGGAGGGACAACGGGATACCTCGCCCAGTTGAACGGCTGCCCGGCAGAGACGGTTGGCATGCGTGCTTATATCGCAAGGGACGGCGGTGCGCTGGAGGACATTACGTCAGAGATTCTTGACCGCGGTGGATTCCCGGGTCGGGCAGCTATGAAAGAGTACACGGGCCAAGGGGCGAGTGAGTTATTCGCACTAATCGGGCAGCTGGATCGAGTACCCGTCGTCAGATGGGTTGCAGAGGCCGATCCCGATCAAGAACTGGTTCTTGACAACCGCACGTTCGATCACGGAGGGCTGGTGCATGGCGGATTCCTGGTGTGGGCGGGTGACCATTTCGAAGTCCGACAGAAAGTGGCGGCGGCCATGTGGCACTGTGACGGCAAGCCCATCGACTGTGATGACGACCCATTCGTAGAGGGGCGCTGACCCCGAACCGTTCGTCGGTCCATGACTTTCGGGGGGTTGACTACAGTTGTCGCTACGGGCACGGTAGCGACACGTGTAGTCAACCAGGGACGTGTCATGCGCCGTAAGACGATCGGGGACCAGGAACTGGCCCTGCTGCAGTACATCGATGAAATCGGGACGCCCAGCGTCGGTGAAGTGGCCGTGGGATTCGGCGAGCCACGCGGCCTGGCGCGTTCCACCGTGCTGACGATGATGGAGCGCCTGCGCGGCAAGAACTATCTGCGTCGCCAGCAGGCCGATGGCATGTACCGCTACCAGTCCACCGCCGCACAGGACAGCGTGGTCCAGGGGGCCATCGCGCAGTTCGTCGATCGCACCCTGCAGGGCTCGGTATCGCCGTTCGTGGCCTACCTGTCGCAGCGCGAGCAGGTGAGTGACGATGAACTGGCCGAGCTGGAAGCCTTGGTCGAACAGCTGCAATCACGCCGGCAGGAGGGCTGAGCCATGGATACGACCGTGATCACGATCGTGGAGCGACTGGCTTGGACCAGCGTGCAGACCGCGTTGCTGGTTGGGCTGGTGTGGGCGGTGTGCCGGCTGGTGCCTTCGCTGGGCGCGGCCACGCGCTGCCGCCTGTGGTGGCTGGTGTCGCTGCAGGCAGTGGCCGGGCTGTTCTGGGCCCAGCCGTTGCAGCTGGCGGTACTGCCCGCGCCTGCGCTGGCAGCCGACGTCTTCATTGCCGGCACCGACGTCGCGTACGCCTATGCACCGGCGCTGCCGACAGCGCAGGGGGTCAGCGCTATCGACACGGTGTCGAGCGCGGCCATCGGCGCTGCGCCGTGGTGGGCGCTGGGCCTTGCTGCGCTGTGGATCAGCGGTGTGCTGGCCATGGCCTGGCGCACGGCCAGCGAGTGGCGGCGCAACCGGGCCCTGCTGGCCGCCGCACACCCGTGCGCGGACCAGACGCTGGTGGAGGCGCTGCACCTGGCGGCCGAAGCGCATGGCCTGCGCCGTGCCCCCCGGCTATGGATGAGCGCACAGATCGATGCACCGCAGGTGGTCGGCCCGTTGCGCCCGGTGCTGCTGTTGCCTGCTGGCGCGCGTGCGCTGCAAGGTGATGCACTGGACCTGGCGCTGACCCACGAACTGCAGCATCTGCAGCGGCACGACCTGCAGTGGGGACTGCTGCCCGCCGTGGCGCAGCACCTGTTCTTCTTCCATCCGCTGCTGCGCCTGGCCGTGCGGGAATATGCGCAGGCCCGCGAAGAGGCCGTGGACGCGGCGGTTGTGGAGGGGCGCAGCGAGCGCCGCCAGGATTACGGACGCTTGTTGCTGCAGCTGGGCGTGATGCCGCGGCCGCACCTGGGCGTTGCCAGTGCCGCGCCGAGCACGGCCAGCCTGAAACGCCGGCTGCTGTCATTGCAGCAGCGGCACGCTTGCCCGAAGCCGGTCGCGGTGGCGCTCACCGTTGCGGTTCTCGCCATCGGCGTGCTGCCGATGCGTCTGGTCGCTGCGCCGCCGCCCGCACCCCCTGCTGCGCCGATCGCTCCGGTGCCGCCTGCGCCGCCGCCGGCACCGGCCGCACCGGAAGCCCCCGCCGCGCCCCCGGCAGCTGACGTGCCTGCCGCACCATCGGCCCCTGCAGCACCTGCTGCACCCGCCGCGGTGCACGAAAAAACGACGAGCACGACCACGATCATGCGGGATAGCGATGACGACAGCCTCAGCATGATCACCCATGGGCAGCTGGATCTGGGCAAGCGCCCAACCCGCGCCTATGTGCTGCTGGACGGCAATGCGAGCTATGCCCACGGCGCACTGGACGACGTGAAACAGGCACGCAGGGACCTGGGTACCGATTCGCAGGCGTTCTGGTTCCGTCAGGGGACCGAGCGCTATGTGGTGCGTGACCGCGCCCTGCTGCAGCAGATGCAGGAGGCCTATGCGGATGCGGCGCGGATCGGGACCGAGCAGGCGAAGCTCGGCCGACAGCAGGGTGAGCTGGGTCGGCGCACCGGCGAGCAGGCGCGCGCTGTGGCCATGGTGGCGCGGGAAGAGGCGCTGCGTGCCATCCGCCACAGCACGGACATCAACCGCGATGCCGCTGCGGAAGCAGCACGTGCCTCTCTCGAGGCCAGTCGTGCCGCGAACGACGCGCGCGGGAATGCGGAACTCGCCACGCTGGCACAACGCCAAGCCTCACTGGGCGCGGAGCAGGCTGCGCTGGGTCAGCGGCAATCGCAGGCGCATGCACGGGCGGCACGCGAAGCCGAAAAAATAATGGCCCAAGCGCTGCAGGACGGGCGAGCGCAGCGACTCTGAGACACAGGTGGGCAGGGCCTTTTCGCGGTCTGCGGAAAGGCCCCGACCCTGGCACCGTCGCAACGTAACGTCAGCCGCAGCTGGCGCCCTCGATCTTGTTGGCATCATCCACGCGGATCGTCAGCCTGTCTTCGCGGAAATCCATCGTTACCGCCATGCCCGGCTTCACGACGCGGGCATTGCGTGCACCGGAGTCCCGCACGGCTTTTGCGATGACCGCTTCGCTGGCGGTCTTGCCCACCAATGCGTCCAATGTATCCGGACGACACTGATGGCCCTCGCCGCCCGCTACGTGGGGCTTGGGATCGCCAGCGGGGGGATCCATGCCCGGCGCAGCACTGCTGCATGCGGTAAGCGGCAACAAAGAGCCGAGCAACAACCAGCGGTTCGAAAGCATGGTGGATCTCCCAGGTCGAATGAATGAGTGACTGTCCCATCAGGCGCCATCCGGCGTAAACAGGGAGTCAAGCCGGTGTCGGCTGATGAACGCAGGCCGTTTCCATTACGCTGGGGCTGCTCGTGTCGAAGAACGGACGGTTACTCGTGGTGGAACAGGTCATCCGGCTCAACGCTGCCCTGGAAAGCATTCCGGGCCTCAGGGAGGTGACGGTGCAGAAGATGGACGTGGGTGATCTGACCGCCGATGACTTCTCGCTGCTGCCCTATGCGGATCTGCCACTGGGTGCGATGAAACGTACCGCAGGCGGTCGTGCGGATGAGCTGGTCATCTGCATGGATTTTGCGCTGGAGGAGGGCGTACGCGGGCTGCTCGGTCTGGAATTCGTATCCTGGTGGGTGCGCGATGCGGCCCGTGCGGGGGCCGCCATGCAGGTGCGCAGCCTCGCATTGCCGCCCATCGGAGAGCAGTTCGGATCGACCCTGCGATTCCGCATCGACTGGTTCTACACCGATCCGGACAATGACATGCAGCGGCTGCTGGCGGCCGTGGATGCGCTGGCGTCGAATCTGGAATCAACCATCGCGCTGCAGGACATCGTCAAACGGATCGAGGGACGGAACGGGCCGGCTGCGGTGGTTCCCGGTGATCGTCCGGGGCGGCCGGCGCCGCCACAGCACGTTTCAGCCGGATTGCGTGCGTTGTTCCGCCGCAAGCCGCACTGATCTACTCGCCGGCCAGCGCGAGGGTCTGCCGGTCCTGCGCTTCTTCGTGCACCAGCCGCTGCATCAGCAGGGCCAGGGTCACCACGTCCTGGTGGTTGTGTTCGGCTACGCGGCGCAGGTTCACCGCATCGCCGCCGCGCAGGTAGCGCAGCCACGCCGATGGGGCTTCCGACCCGGGCAGGTCATCCTCGCGGACGATCTTCAGCAGCTGGCGCTCAATGGTGGCCAGGCGGCAGTTTTCCCATACCCCGCGATAGCGTCGGCGGGTCGGGTACAACAGGTCGACATGGTCCAGCGGCGTGATCGGATCGCCCTGGCGCGCCAGCCGGTACCGCGTCTTCAGCAGGGGCGCGTCATAACTGCGGCCGTTGTAGCTGGAAAACACAGTGTCCGGCGACAGCCAACCGGTGAAAGTACGCAGCATCTCGGCCTCTGCCGCCATGGTGGAGATCATCAACTGGCGGATGCGCAGCCCCGCGCCGCGCGTCGGATCCACATGCCAGTCCGCCGCGCCGATCATGAAGGCGCGCGTGCCGGTACCACCGGCCAGGCCGGTGGTTTCGGTATCGAAGAACATCAGGTCACGCGGTGACACGTGCTCGGTCTCGCGCTTGGCGAACGCCAGTGATAGCGGCACCGACGGGATGTCCTGCGGCACGAAGGATTCGATCAGGTGCAGGCCCGGTGCGATCTCGTTACCGGGCAGGCGGCGGTCCAGTGCGCGTGCGCGATTGGCTGGGGCGGCGTCACTGCTGCGGTCACGCACGCCCAGCAGGCGGCGCAGGCTTGAGGCATCCGCGACGGCGCGCGGGGCCGTGGCGACCCCCGTCGCCTTGTGGCGGATTTCCTGTTCCACCCAGGCGAATACCGACCGTGCGGCGGACGGCTGCTTTGCATCGTTGGCGGCGGCAGGCAGCACCGGCTCGGGCGGAGCCGGTACCGCGGCGGGCGCGGGCGCAGGGGCCACCGCCTTGGCATCACCGGCCTGCCGACGCAGCAGCCGCAACTTGTCCAGGCTCAGGCTCACGGTGCCAACAGCTCCATCGGATCAACCACGGTCACGGTGACATCGGGCACTTCTTCGCAGGCCACGGCGTCGAACAGATCCAGCACCCGCAACGCCAACGCGCGTGGCGTGGTGTCGTCGGTTTCCTGCGCGGCCAGCACCGGGCCCACGCAGGCGGGGCAACCGGCCTTGCAGTCGCAGCGTTGCACCAGCTCACGCGCGCGCTGCACCAGCTCCTGCTGGCGTATCCACAGGGGCTCGCTCAGGCCCACGCCGCCGGGGAAGTTGTCGTACAGATACACCGTCGGCACGAACTGCTGCAGCAGCTCCACCGCTGCCGGATCACCTTCTTCGCCCCGCAGTTGCCCGCGGCCGGTCTGGTCGGCGATGGCGAACCAGGCGCCGTCGCCGTTACCGACCGCCTTCTGCAGGTCGCGCGCGTCGGCCATCACCGCCACGGTCGCCACGATGTGCAGCGCGTACGCCGCGCCCAGGAAGCCGTCCAGCGCATCCTGTTTGCTGGCGAATGCCCTCAGCAGCAGGGCCTGCGGCAACTGCCACCACACCGCCGTGGTGTGCAGCTCGTGGTCCGGCAGATTGACCGGGCCGTAGCCGATGTTTTCATGGGTGTAATAACGGATCTTCTTGTAGCCCGCCACGCGGCGTACGACGTGCACCTCGCCATGGTGGGAATCACCGCGGCCGGCACCGTTGCCATCGAAACGGTCCAGCACCTTGAGTTTGGTGAAGTCGATGCTGTCGGTGTAATAGTCCACGTGGGTACGCGTGACGTAGGCCTTGCGGCCTTCCCAGTCCAGCGTCTCCACCTGGTACGGCGTGGACTGCACCATGTGGATGGCCCCTTCGTACAGGGTCAGCGCCGCCGCCGAATAATCCACCTCGGCGATGATCTGCTGCTTGCCACCACTGCGGTCCACCACCACGAAGTTGCCATCGGCCACCGAGCGCAGGCTGACCGCGTTGGCCGGGTAGCTGTCGGCGATCCACTCCCAGCGTTCGCCCTCGCGGTGCACGACCTCGGTTTCCGCCAGTGCTTCCAGGAACACCTCCGGGTCGATCGGACCAAAGCCATCGCCGACCAGGAACGGGAGCTCGAAGGCCGCACAGCGGATGTGGTCGAACAGGATCAGCGGCTGGTCCGGCGCGATGCGCGCATGCTCCGGTGATGCCTCGGCAAAGAAGTCCGGATGCCGCACAACGTACTGGTCCAGCGGCTGCGAACTGGCCACCATCACGCCCAATGCGGGCTGCTGGCGACGTCCGGCGCGGCCGAAGCGTTGCCAGGTGGCTGCGACACTGCCCGGGTAGCCGTTGAGGATCACCACGTCCAGGCTGCCGATATCCACGCCCAGTTCCAGCGCGGAGGTGCTGACGATGCCGTCGATCTGCCCGGCGCGCATGGCCCGCTCGGTCTCGCGGCGCTCGGTTGGCAGGTATCCACCGCGGTAGGCGCGGATGCGCGCCGGTTTGCGCGGATCGTGGTCGAAGATGTCCTTGAGGTACTTGGTCAGCACTTCGACCATCAGCCGGCTCTGCGCGAACACCAGTGTCTTCAATCCGGATTTGATCGCGATGCGGGCGATACGGTTGCTCTGTGAGCGTGCCGATGCCCGCAGGCCGAGATCCGGATTGACCACCGGCGGATTCCACAGCAGCACCTGCTTAGGCCCACTGGGCGCACCGGATTCGGTGATGGCGGTGACCGGAGCCTCGATCAGTGCCTCGGCATGCTGCTGTGGATTGCCGATGGTGGCCGAGCACAGGATGAACTGCGGTTGCACCCCGTAGAAGGCGCAGATGCGCTTCAGCCGACGCAGCACGTTGGTGACGTGGCTGCCGAACACACCGCGATAGGTGTGCACTTCGTCGATCACCACGTAGCGCAGGTTCTCGAAGAACTGCGCCCACTTGGTGTGATGCGGCAGGATGGCCTGGTGCAGCATGTCCGGGTTGGATACCACGATGTCGCCGTGCAGGCGGATCGCCTGACGGGCATCACCCGGTGTATCGCCGTCGAAGGTAAACGCCTTTACGCCCAGGTCACCGGCACGGTTGAGCTCCAGCAGGTCGGCCACCTGATCCTGCGCCAGCGCCTTGGTCGGGAACAGGAACAGCGCCTTGGCCTTGTGCTGCATGGCCGCGCTGATCACCGGCAAGGTGTAGCACAGCGACTTGCCGCTGGCGGTGGGGGTGACGATGGCCACGTGCTCGCCGCGTTGCGCCGCCTCCCAGGCCTGCGCCTGATGGCTGTAAAGCTGGTCGATGCCGCGCGCCTTCAAGGCAGCGGCCAGTGCAGGCGGCACGCTGTCGGGAATGGGCGCGTAGCTGCCTTCGCGGCCGGGGATGGCGAAGCTGCCGGTGATGCGGTCGTGGTAACGGCGCTGCAGGCGGGTGCTGAGCAGGGCGCCATCGCGCGCCGGCAGGCCGTCGCGGGTGGCGAGCTGGTGCTCGGCGTCGGCGGTGCGCTTGGCGAGTTCGTAGGCCATGGGAACACAGATTACAGGGGGTGACATGGCACCACAGATGGGTCTCAGCATGTGAGACGCCGTGACGGAGGGGCGTGAACCATTCAGTGCAGTGCGACGCGATACGCCGTGCAGCACGCCGACCACGTGGACGCGCACCAACGAAATCTGAAGCCCTACAACCGTATCCTCGCCGGTTGGACACAGGTGGTACGGGGTGGATGGCGGTGGCACGACGCGCAATGCAGGGTGCAATTCTGGCGGTCTTGCTGTTGGCAGGGAGCGTGCAGGCGCAACAGGCCGCACCGGTGGTCGCGCCCGTGCCTGCGGCTGATCCCGTGACGCCGCCGGGCGCTGACGAACGTGTCGGCGGGTCGGCCGCGCAGAACGATGTCACCACGTTGGGCGAAGTGCGCGCGCTCCGGCCTGATGATGAGCAGCCACTGGACCTGTATCGCTTCAGGAACCCGATGCGCGCGGAGGACAACCGCTTCAGCCGCAACTGGAGCGAGCCGCCGTCGCCCGAGCAGGTCAGCATGAGCGGTGGCTATCTGATGATGGGCGTGGTCAAAGGGGTGGCCGCAGCAGCGAAAGGCTTGAACAAGATCACCGGCGGCCCGGACCAGATCCAGGCGGCCATTGCCCGGCCGCCGCCGGAACTGAGCGCTGAGCAGCAACGGCGCGCGCTGCAGTTCTGCGCGCAGCAGGAAGGGTGCGGCGCACCGCCACAGGAATAGGCAGTGTCCGTCGTGCCTTCACCATGAGGCGACCGGAGCGCGCTTACGCCGACGGAGCCGGCCGCCGTTCCAACCACCACAACAGCGACGTACAGGCAACGAACGCGAGCCACCACGGCCAGCGCGGCCCCGGCACGCGCTGGCTGGCCTGCACCGGCGCCGGTCCGGTCGTGGCCAGTTGATGCGCGGTGGCATCCATCACCGCCTGTCGATGCAGCGCACGGGCTTGATCCGGATCGAACACATAGCGCCAGTGCGTGCGATCGCCGTGCTGCAGCCGCTGCCAACCGGGCTGCCGTGGCCACCAGCCCGCACAGCGCGCGTCGCCCGTCGCCGGATCAACCCGCAGCGACACCGCGACGCCCTCGCGGGTCAGCGACTGCAAGGGAGCCTGCACGCCGCACAGCGGCTGGCGCTCACCGGCCCACGCCACTGCCTGGGGCGACCACAGGCTTTCACTGCCGGCCTGCGCACGGGCGAGCGTCGCCATGACCGTGCTCCACACCTCACCGTGGCGATCATCGCGACCGGCCAGCACCCAACGCCAGCTGTCGGTGATCGGCAGCATGCCGATGCGGCCCTTGCCGACAGCGCGCCAACCGCCAATGGCCTTGCCCTGATGGTCCTGCAGCAACGCGTGACTGCCAGGTGCCTGCAGCGCCAGAGACTCCAGCACCGGCAGCGCCGCCGTGTGGGATTCGCGGTCCGCCTCTTCGCCATCACGGGTAGGCAAGGTGCCGGCGGCGACGGGGCCGCGGCGCGCCTGCCGCATGGCCGCATCCCCGTCGCCCGGCAGCGTTGCCGACTGGCTGGCGGCATCGCCGCGAACGGGCAAGCCCAGCTCATCAAGGCGTTGACGTGCGCTGGCCGACGGCGCGCCGGTACTGCGTACCAGCACGCCCAGCCCATCGCGCAACGCCGCCCGCACGGTGGCCAGCTGCGCCGCGCCCAGCGTGGCCAGGCTGCGTTCGTCGAGCAACAGCACGTCGCTGCGCGCCAGCGTGGCCGCGTCCAGTGCCACGCTGCCATCGCCCAGGCTGACGCCCGCACCGGCATCCGCCTGCACCTGCACCCGGAGGCCGGCATCGGTCGCCCAGCGGCGCAGGTACTTCAGCTCGGCGCCGGGCGCGCCGGCCCGCACCAGCAGCCGCAGCGGCGCCGCGGCCAGCGTCTGCTGCGGCACTGGAACGGTGTCGGCCACATGGCCCTGCGCATCGAGCAGGCGCAGCTGGAACACGCTTCGGCCCTCGGCCCGGGCAACGCCGCTGAGCTGCACGCGGCCATCCGCTGGCAGCGCGGCGCGATCCACCACGGCCCCTGCCGGGTCCAGCAGTTCAGCCCGCGCGGCGGCAACGCCGTGTGCCCGTGCCTGCAGCTCAAAACGCGCGCCGGGGCTGGTGTCGGCGGGAGGCTGCAGTGACACCCACCCCGTCGGGAAAGGCGCGGCCTGCCAGCGCGTGTCGGCAGGCAGCACGGTGTCGCGGTCACGTGCGGCCAGGCCCGCACCGACCAGGGTCACGCGGGAAGAAGGATGCAGGCGCAGCGCGGTGGCCAGATCAGGTGCGCGCGCTGCACCGGCCACGTCACCGGCTTCCGGCAGCACCACCTGCGTGCCGCCGGTGGGCAGTGCGCCGGCGCTGCCAGCGTCTGCACCGATCACGACCAGCCCCCTCATGGGCACGCGCTGCGTCGGGGGCAGCAGGCAGGCGTACAACAAGGCAGCGGCCAGTACCTGCAGCGCGATGACGGCGATCTGGCGGCCACGGCGGGCCGCGGGACGGCGCAGCTGGCGCACGCTGGCGACCAGCACGATCAGCACCAGCGCGACAGCGACCCAGGTGTTCAACGCGGATGCACTCATCGCTGCGCCTCCAAGGCATCCAGGTACCGCTGGCCCATCGCATCGGCGGCGTTGCGCCGCGTCACCTGGGGTAGCGGACGTTGCACCGCGCGCCACAACTGCGCGCGCAGGCGCTGCCGGCATGCGTCACAGCCCGGTTCGATGCGCAGCTGTTCAATGGCAGCGGCCAGGTCCAGGGCGTCGGGCAGGAAGGCGCTGTTGCGCTGCTGCCACGCCGCCAGTGCGTCCAGATCCGGTGTCTGGTCGCCGTCGCCCAGTCGCTGCCAGGCCTCTACCACCACCGGATCCGGTGGCGTGCGCGCGGCCAGCGGCAACGTCCGGCTGGCCAGCCCGGCGCGATCACCGCCCAGCCGCCGGCCCTCGTCGATCGGCGGCAGTTCCGGGCCGACGCGGGCCAGGTAGATGCGCTCGGCCTGCTGCACCTGCTTGATGAAAGCCAGTGCCTTGTAGGCGTGCGGCAGGGCCTGCTCGGGGCGGCCTTGGCGCAGCTCGCCCTCGGACGACCACATCTGGTCGAGCGCCGCTTTCAGCGTGGCGCGGGTCTGTGGGTCCAGCAGGGTGGCCGCTTCCGCATGGTCGTGGGTGTGGCCGTATTCGGACACCACGTCCGTGGCACTGCCGAACACGGGCGGCGCTTGCGGTGCGGCCGCGGCACCGCCGTGATCATGGCCATGATCGTCATCAGCGCCGGCCTGGGTGTCGTGATCGTGCGCGTGATCGTCGTCGTGTGTATCCGCAGCGGGCACATCGCTGGTAGGCAGGTCGCTGGTTGGCGGTGCCTTCGGCGCGCCCTCGCTTTCCTCGCCGAGGAACTGGCCGTAACGCATGCGCAGGATGCGCTGGTCCACGCCGATGGCATCGCTGCGCGTCATGAAGCGGTCCGCGGCCAGGCTGCGCCGCTCACGGATCAATGCCTCGGCATCGATGATGATCTGTCGCTGGCTGCGGAAGTAGGCCGGCAGCGTCTTCTTGATGCGACCCTCAAGTTCGGCACCGCGCACGGCTTCGTTGCTGGGCAGGCGCAGGATCACACTGTTGCTGCGGCCGATCTGCGGCGACGGTGCGTGGTTGTCGCGCACTTCCAGCTGGGCGATCACATCGTTGCCCGGCTGTGCGCCGAGGGCTGCCAGGTCGAGGGTGTGGGCAAAGCGCCGGGCCGTCGGCTCGCCGGTGCCGGTCAGCGCGACGCTGCGCCTGGCGAAGGTGATGTTCTCGCCACTGCCTTCGGTGGTGGTGATCGACAGCGTCGCCCGCGCGGCGACGCCGTGGTCGTCGCTGGCCTCGAAGCGCAGCGTCCACTGGCGCTGCCCAGGCGTGCCCAGCACCAGGCTGGAAGGCGGATCGATCACCCGCACCGTGGGCGCGCGGTCGGCGACCACGTCGAGTCGATGCAGGCGGGCGTCGGCCAGTGCGGGCTCGCTGACTATCCGGTACAGCACCGGCGTGCGGGCAACGTCCTGTGCATGCCACTGTCCTTCGTGCTCGCGCAGCGGCAGGCGGCGGCCATCATGGAACTGCAGCCACGCGGTGCGCGGCGCCCGGTCGAAGCGTACGGACCAGGACAGGCGACTGTCGGCGGCGACCTTGGCATCAAGCGCGTTCTGCGTGCGCGCAGGTTGGCCGGTATAGGCGGGCGCTTCGATGCGCAGGCGGGTGGACTGCAGGCGCAGCGGGCCTGCTGTGGTGGGGTAGTCCTGCGTGGCAGGGGCCGCCAGCGGCGACGGTCCCGCGTGTGGCCAGCCCAACGCGAGCAGGGCCGTGGCGCCGCCGCCGATCACGCACAGGGCGATGGCAGCGCGCGGCCAGCGTGGGCGCAGCTCAGGCACGGCGCGTTCAAGCGTGGCCAGGACATGCGCGCGCTGGCGCTGCTGCAGCGGATTGAGGGAGGTTTCGTCGGCGAACAGCAGGTCGGCGCTGTCCTCGCTGGCACCACTGCCGTCGAGCTGGCGCTGCAGCCAGCGTCTGTCCAGACGACGCGCGCGGGTGATGGCCACGGCTGCGGTGACCAGCAACGCGACCGTTGCGACCACGCAGGCGACATCGAAGCCGACCACGCGCAGCGCCAGCGCGGTGGCCGCGACGGCCCAAGGCAAGCCGAGCGACAGGGTGATGACCACGCGGCGTCGGCGCGCGCGCTGCCAGGCCTGCTGCAGCGTCTTCATGCGGGCTGCCTCCGTCGCGCACTGCTGGCCATCCAGCGCTCCAGTGCGAACAGCAGCAGGATCACCAGCATCAACCAGGGGGCAAGTTCGCGCGCCGGCGGCACGGTCGGGGGCAGGGAGGCGCGCTGTGGCGCCTGGTCCAGCGCATCGCCCAGGCGTGGCGACGACGGCGGTTGCAAGGCCTGCAGCAGCCGACGCGGAAGGTGATCGTCGCGCAGCGCCAGGGTGCGGTCCGCGTCCCATTCGCCGGGCAGGTACAGCACGTGGCCGCGGCCCGAGCGCTGCTCCCACAGCAGCGGCGCGCCCTGTGCATCGCGGAGCAGCAGGCGGGCGCCTGCCGGGGGCGTGGCAGGAGACAAGACACTGCCTCCTTGGTTTACCCACGCCTGCCATGGTGTGGGCAACGGGTCGGCACTGGTCCACACCCCGGTTTCGCCGTGCTCCGGCAGCGCGTCAGCGGACAGCGGTGCTGCCAGCGGCTGTCCCCCCCACGCGCGCTGCAGGGCCGTCAGCCAGTGCTGCGCCGCTGCGGGTGCATCGCTTTTGAGGCGCAATCGAGGAGGCGCGGGAACCGCCTGCGACGTACGGGCGGCCAGCGGCCGTGGACGCCACTGCACCGCGCGCGACAGCTGCAGGCGCGCCCCATCCAGGCCGGGCAGCGGATCAGGCACGTACACGGTCAGCGCCGTGCCGGCTGGCAGCTCCGCGTCAAGCTCGCGCAGCAGGCTGGTCGGCGAGGCATCGCCTGGGGGCGCAGGCTGTCCGATAGGGGGGAATCCGGGCGCCAGCCAGTGCCAGGTGCGCGGGTCTTCCGTGCCGCGCAGGGCTGCCGCATCCAGTCCGGGCGCAACGACGGTCCACGCGGCCGGTGCAGGTTCTGGCCCGGTCAGCGCCGGTCGCGCCAGCAGCAGGGCGAGCGCGGCCAGCAGCAACAGGCGCACCAGCAGCAG
>Ga0247812_10000813_pt1 | contig 17970 bp, 18 predicted proteins | sample UWRJL149409B1_FD_178011 | JGI IMG/M metagenome (GOLD analysis project Ga0247812, IMG submission 178011) | Plant litter microbial communities from Arlington Agricultural Research Station in Wisconsin, United States - UWRJ-L149-409B-1 | ecosystem: Environmental > Terrestrial > Plant litter >...
GCCACCATGTGCCTGCCGCCGGGCCGCCGTTGCACGATCCGTCGCTCTCGCCGGGATTCTTGATCCACAGGTTCGCATCGTGAGCCGTGCCGTCGTCGATCGCCGTCGGCGTATCGCCGAGCTTGCGGCCGTCAGGGTTGCACCACACTCCGTTGGTGCCGTTGCCGTTGCGACCGGTGTCAACGACGTAGTGCGAATCGCCCGTGAGCGAGCTCACCGTTTCGGCGTACGTGACCTCGTCGGCGGTCGCGTTGAAGTTCGAGACGTTGGTCGCGAACCCGCGCACTTTGCTCACGCCGGCCCGGTTGAGCAGGTCAGCCTGCACCTCGGCGCCCACCCAGGTCGAGTGTCCTCCGTCGAGGTAGATCGCGACGTTCTTGGTGCCATTGGTCTGGAGCTTCTCGATCGCGGTAGCGATCTCGGCGACACGCTGGTCGCCGTCGCCGCAGGACACGGACAGGCCGAGCGAGTCGGGCTCGAGAATGACCACCGCTTCGTGGCCCGACAGGCCGTTGGCGATCGCAGATACCCAGTTCGGGTAGTCCTCTGTCGTCGTGCCACCGGCAGATTCATTCGAGCAATCGCGGTTCGGGATCCCGTAGACGGTGAAGATCGGCACTGCCGACTGGGTGTCTGCGGCATCCGCCACCGAATCGACGTATGCGGCGATGTCTGCCGTCGCGTGCTGCTCGGGAAGCAGCCAGGTGGCGGTGGGAACGGCGGCAATCGACGCGAACGTCGTTGCGTCGTCACCCGAAGCGGATGACGCGGCCTGCGCCGCGGTCGAGTCCGGATTCACGTACAGCGTCTTGCCTGCGAACGGGTTGGCGGTACTGCCCGTGAGCACGAGGGAGAACACCCAGGCGACTATCGCGATGAAGGCGAGTCCGCCCGCGACCGAGATCGCAACGATCTGGCGCGTGGCGAGTGGTGTGGATGCCATTGACGTGTCTCCGTATCCGTGCTGTAGACCTGCGCCCCAGCGCGAATGCCGTCTTCGAGATCAATGATCCCCTACTCCGCCATGAACTGGGCTGCGACATCCGCTCGGCGCACGAGCGTCCACGTGAGTGGGAGCACCGCTGCGGCAATGACGGCCTTGAGGAGATCACCGACCAGGTAAGGGTACAAGCCACCCGTGAGCGTTGCCTGTAGGGCGTCGGTGGTGCCGAAGTGCTCCGACATCGTGGCAGTGGGGAAGTGCGAGATCACGACGTAGAACCACGGCAGTCCGATGGCATAGAGCATGACGGTGCCCGCGACGAAGGACGCCATCGTCGTGAGGATGCGGCGGTCCCACCCGCGTTGCGCGAGAAAGCCGCTGAGTGCCGCGACCGCGATGAACCCGAGAACGAACCCGCCCGGGCCATAGCCGACGAGGCTGCCGCTGTGGCCGTCCGCGAAAACAGGGACTCCCGTAACTCCGAGCACGATGTAGAGAACCATCGAGAGTGCGCCGCGCGCGGGACCGAGCAACGACCCGACGAGCAGCACGGCGAACGTCTGGCCCGTGAGCGGAATCGGCCAGAACGGCAGCACGAGTTGGGCCGCGATCGCCGTGATTCCCGCGCCCGCTCCGACGAGGAGGAGATCGGCGGCGATGCTGCGGGAGAAGACGCGGTCCGCGAGCGTGATCCCGCCTCGCGCGAGGGTGAACGCTGTCATGCGAGCTCTCTCCGGGCAGTGACGGCGTGGAACGGGGACTGCCAAGTAGACTATCCCTCTCACCCCCTCCTTCCTGTGCTGCCACCTTCAGCGTTGCCGCAGCACATCCCAACAATTGGACTATGCCTGTGCTTGCCGTACACGACCTCGAGATCCGCGTAGGAGCGCGCATGCTGATGTCTGGCGTGTCGTTCCAGGTATCGCGCGGCGACAAGATCGGACTGGTTGGCCGCAACGGCGCGGGCAAGACCACCCTGACGAAGACCTTGGCCGGGGAGACCGCGCCTACAGACGGCCGCATCGAGCGCACCGGCGAGATCGGCTACCTGCCGCAGGACCCTCGCTCGGGAGACCCGTCGATGCTGGCCCGCACGCGCATCCTCGATGCCCGCGGCCTCGGGTCGATCATGCTCAGCATGGAGAAGGCGACCCTGGAGATGGCGTCGATGGACGCAGCCGTCTCCGACAAGGCCATGAAGACATACGGGAACCTCGAGGAGCGCTTCAGCGCTCTCGGCGGCTACGCGGCGGAGGCGGAGGCGGCGGTCATCGCGAACAACCTCGCGCTGCCGGATCGCGTTCTCGACCAGCCGCTCAGTGCCCTCTCGGGTGGACAGCGACGCCGCATCGAGCTCGCCCGCATCCTGTTCTCCGATGCCGACACGATCATCCTCGATGAGCCCACCAACCACCTCGACGCCGACTCCGTGCGCTGGCTGCGTGACTACCTCAAGCAGTTCCAGGGCGGTCTGATCGTGATCAGTCACGACATCGACATCGTCGAGGAGACCGTCAACAAGGTCTTCTATCTCGACGCCAACCGCCAGGTCATCGACGTCTACAACATGGGCTGGAAGCACTACCTCCGCCAGCGCGAGTCCGACGAGGAGCGCCGCAAGAAGGAGCGCGCCAACGCCGAGAAGAAGGCGTCCGTGCTGCAGACCCAGGCCGCCAAGTTCGGCGCGAAAGCGTCGAAGGCGGCAGCCGCGCACCAGATGGTTGCGCGTGCCGAGAAGCTGCTCGCCGGTCTCGACGAGGTCCGCACCGTCGACCGCGTGGCGAAGCTCCGCTTCCCCGAACCGGTCCCGTGCGGCCGCACCCCACTCATGGCAACGAACCTCTCGAAGAGCTATGGCTCGCTCGAGATCTTCACCGCGGTCGACCTCGCGATCGACCGTGGATCGAAGGTCGTCGTGCTCGGCCTCAACGGTGCCGGAAAGACGACCCTGCTGCGCATGCTCGCGGGTGTCGACAAGTCGGACACCGGCCAGATCGAACCGGGCCACGGCCTGCGGATCGGCTACTACGCACAGGAGCACGAGACGATCGACGTCAAGCGCAGCGTGCTCGAGAACATGGTCTCCTCTTCTCCGAGCATCACGGAGATGGAAGCCCGCCGTGTACTCGGCTCGTTCCTGTTCACAGGCGACGACACGGCGAAGCCTGCCGGAGTGCTTTCCGGTGGCGAGAAGACCCGACTGGCTCTCGCCATGATCGTCGTCTCCGGCGCGAATGTCCTGCTGCTCGATGAGCCGACCAACAACCTCGAACCTGCGTCACGCACCGAGATCCTCGATGCTCTCGCCAACTACTCGGGCGCCGTCGTTCTCGTGAGCCACGATGAGGGTGCCGTTGAAGCGCTCAACCCTGAAAAGGTCCTCATCCTGCCGGACGGTGTCGAAGACAACTGGAACGCCGGCTACCTCGACCTGATCACCCTCGCCTAGCGGGACGCGGGGCGCTAGCGGTCGGAGTCGATGAGCGCGTCCTCGATCTCGGCGTCCGAGCGGGCTCGCTTCGAGTCCTTGACGCGGCGCGCCTCGGCGCGCTCCATCTCCTCGGGGTCGTCGGCGTTGATCGCCCGGAACTCCTGACGGAGTGCGTACGCGAGTCCGCCGAAGCCGAACAGCGCGAAGATGATCCACTGCACCGCGTACGACAGGTGCGGTCCTTCGTCGAGCTCGGGTTTGATCGCGGGGAGCGGTCGGCTCGCGGGCGCCGGGTCCTCCGAGGCCATGAGACCGTACGCGGCCGTGTATGTGGGCAGGCCGATTGTCTCCGCGATGTCGCCGAGCTCGATCGTGGGGATCTGTCCTGCTGGAGCCGATCGTCCCGGAAGTTCGGGTTCGCCGGCCTTGAGGCGGGCCACGACCGTCACCTCACCGCTGGGGGCGTCGGGAACGGTGTCCGGATAGTCCTGCTTGTCTCCCGATGGCACCCAGCCGCGATCGACGATGAAGACCGTCCCGTCGGCGAGCTGCAGGGGAGTCAGCACCTCGAAGCCGGGGCTCCCGCTGTACGGGCGGTTGCGCACGAGCAGCTGGTCGTCGGTGAGGTAGTGCCCGGTCACGGTGACGGGAGTCCACTTGTCGTCGCTGTCGAACGTGTCGAGGTCCGTCAGCACACTCGAGAGCGGCTCCGCATCCTTGGCGTAGTTGATCGTGATGCGATTGATTTCGACCTCGGCCTCGGCACGACGGTCGAACTGCCAGTTGGACAGGAGTACGCATCCGATCGCGAAGACGATGGCCATCGCGAGGTACCCGAACCAGCGGCGGGAGAACGCGAAGCGCCAGTTGCTCACGAGACCGCCTCGACGGTCACGCCGACAGGCGTCAGTACTACGGGGAATCCGCGATTCTCGAAGTACTCCTGGAAGAAGGCACGGTGCTCGTCACACGCGAGCCACACCTTGACGCGATCGATCGAATGAATAGCGGGATTGCGCCAGTTGACGGTCGTCGTCGCCGGCTCGCGGCATCCGGAGCGTGAGCAACGAAGCTCAGCCGGCCCGACCGCACCGATCACCGGTTGTCGCCCTGCGGTTCGCGGACAGCGACAACGCCGGCGGGCGGCTGGATGCGGGACGGCGCGACACGGGACCCGTTGTTGGCGAGCACGACGGCGAGGTACGGCAGCACGATGGCACCGATCGCGCACACGAGGAGCCACCATCCGGGCACGAAGAAGCACAGGATGACACACACCATACGAACGCTCATCGCGATCGAGTACTGCTTCATGCGCTTGCGGCGATCCTCGTCGGGGGATACCTGCAGAGTCGTGATCGACTGCGCCTGTGACTTCTTCATGAGCCTGAATTCTTCGGTCCGTTTGACCCTCTCCGTCAAGCCTAAAGCGTTTCGGCGCGGACAGTAGGCTGGTGCGCATGAGTACAGCAAGAACCGTCATTGTCACAGGTGGGAACCGCGGAATCGGTCGCGCGATCGCCGAGGAATTCGTGGCGGCAGGCCACCGCGTCGCCGTCACGGCACGCTCGGGCGAGGGTCCGGAGGGAACACTCACGGTGCGTGCGGACGTCACGGATGCCGCGAGCATCGATGCGGCGTTCACCGAGGTCGAGGCGGCTTACGGTCCCATCGAGATCGTCGTCGCGAACGCGGGCGTCACGCGCGACATGCTGCTCATGCGGATGTCCGAGGACGACTTCACCGACGTTATCGACACCAACCTCACGGGAGCGTTCCGCGTCGTCAAGCGCGCGTCGAAGGGCATGATGAAGGCCCGCTTCGGCCGCATCATCCTCGTGTCGAGCGTCGTCGGCATGCTGGGATCCGCGGGCCAGGTCAACTACGCCGCGTCGAAGAGCGGTCTCATCGGACTCGCTCGTTCCGTCACGCGCGAGCTCGGTTCACGCGGCATCACGGCGAACGTCGTGGCACCGGGCTTCATCGAGAGCGACATGACCGCTGAACTTCCCGAGGCGACGCAGGCCGACTACAAGAAGTCGATCCCCGCCGGTCGCTTCGCGTCGACGACCGAGGTCGCGAAAGTCATCACGTGGCTCGCGAGCGACGACGCCGCATACATCTCAGGAGCGGTCATCCCCGTCGACGGCGGCCTCGGAATGGGTCACTGACTCCTAACCCCGCAACCCGAGCAGCGGAAGAACAGCCGACAGGTCCCGGACGTCGATGAGCACGTGAGCCTCGTCGCGCACCGGGGCTTTGGCGTCGAAGCCGACGGCGAGGCCCGTGATGGCCATCATCTGCAGGTCGTTGGCGCCATCCCCGACCGCAACGGTCTGCGAGAGCGGTATAGCGGATGACGCAGCCCACTCCTCGAGCGTTGTCGCCTTCGCCGCGGCATCGATGATCGGCCCGGAAAGTCCTCCCGTGAGATAGCCGTCGACGACCTCCAGTCGATTCGCGCGCCAGTGGTCGAGTCCGAGCGACTCCGCGATGGGGTCGAGGATCTCGTGGAAGCCACCGGAGACCACGGCGATGACGCCGTCGGCTGCGTGGACTCCCGCAACGAGTTCGGGCACCCCTGCTGTCACGACGACGCGCTCGCAGACCTCGTCGAAGACACTCGCGGGTAGTCCCTTAAGTGTCGAGGCACGGGCCCGGAGGCTCTCCTCGAAGTCGATCTCACCGTTCATTGCGCGGGAGGTGATCTCGGCGACCGCATCGAGAGAGCCCGCGGCATCCGCCAGCAATTCGATCACCTCGTTCTCGATGAGGGTGGAATCGACGTCGAGAATCACGAGAAAGCGAGCCATGGTGGGTGAGCGGGCCTTCCGGAGGGATCAGTTAGGAGACGTGGACGCCCTTGCCGACAACGGTGATGCCGGACTCGGTGACGGTGAAGCCGCGAGCACGGTCGGCGTCCGCATCGACACCGACGGTCGCGCCAGCGGCGACGACGACATCCTTGTCAAGAATAGCCTTGCGCACGACGGCGTTCGGATGAATGTGCACGCGCTCGAAGATGACCGAGTCGACGACCATTGCCCCGGACTCGACGGTGGTCCACGGCCCGAGAACGCTGCGCTCGATGTGTGCTCCCGAGAGGAGCGAACCGAGGGAGACGATCGAGTCGATCATCGTGCCGAGGTAGCCGCGGGCGTCGCGCACGAACTTCGCCGGCGGGGAGTTGAGCGCCTGGCTGAAGATCGGCCACTCGCGGTTGTAGAGGTTGAAGATCGGGAGCGCCGAGATGAGGTCCTGGTGGGCCTCGTAGAAGGAGTCGATCGTACCGACGTCCCGCCAGTAGAACCGGTCGCGGTCCGTGGACCCGGGTACATCGTTGCGGTTGAGGTCGTAGACGCCGGCCGCGCCCCGCGAGACGAAGTCGGGAACGATGTCGCCACCCATGTCGTGGTTCGAGTCGCTGCGCTCCCCGTCACGGATGACGGCTTCCATGAGGATGTCGGCGTCGAAGATGTAGTTGCCCATCGATGCCAGAACCTCGCCCGGCGACTCGGCGAGGCCGACGGCATCCGTCGGCTTCTCGAGGAAGGCGTGGATTTTCGTGGGGTCGTCCTTGTCGAGCTCGATGACGCCGAACTGGTCGGCGAGGGCGATCGGCTGGCGGATGGCGGCGACTGTGAGTCCGCGACCGGATTCGATGTGGGCATCGATCATCTGGGCGAAGTCCATGCGGTAGACGTGATCGGCACCGACGACAACGACGATGTCGGGCTTCTCGTCGCGCAGGAGGTTGAGGCTCTGCAGGATCGCGTCGGCGGAACCGCTGAACCAGCGCTTGCCGAGTCGCTGCTGGGCGGGAACGGACGCCACGTACGCGTTGAGCAGTCCGGACAGGCGCCAGGTCTGCGAGACATGGCGGTCGAGGCTGTGCGACTTGTACTGGGTCAGCACGACGATCTGGGTGAGCCCGGAGTTGATCAGGTTGCTCAGGGCGAAGTCGATGAGGCGATATCCGCCACCGAATGGCACCGCTGGCTTCGCGCGATCGGCGGTGAGTGGCATGAGCCGCTTTCCTTCGCCGCCGGCCAGGACAATTCCGAAGATCTTCTTTGATGCCATGGCTCAAGAGTATGTGTTGCGACAGGGCTGTACTAGCGTCTCCACTATGCGAGTCGACCTGATTACCCGTGAATATCCGCCCGAGGTCTACGGGGGAGCCGGCGTGCACGTTGCCGAGCTCGTGAGTGCTATGCGGGGGAGAGTCGACGTCGTCGTCCGCGCCTTCGGCAAGGCCCGCGAGGAGGAGCACGTGTACTCGTACCTGGTGCCTCCCGAGCTCGCCTCCGCGAACCCGACGATCGCGACTCTCGGTGTCGACCTGCAGATCGCGCAGGACGTCGAGGGCGCCGATCTCGTGCACTCCCACACCTGGTACGCCAATGCGGCGGGCCACATTGCGTCGCTTCTCCACGGAATCCCGCACGTCGTGACCGCGCACAGCCTCGAACCGCTGCGCCCGTGGAAGGCCGAGCAGCTCGGCGGGGGATACCGCGTGTCTAGCTGGATCGAGAAGACCGCGTTCGAAGGCGCCGCGGCGGTCATCGCGGTGAGCCACGGAATGCGCCGCGACATCCTCCGCTCCTATCCCGCTCTCGAGCCGGCCAAGGTGCACGTCGTGCACAACGGGATCGACCTCGAGGGGTGGAAGCCTGTCGACGATCCCGAGCTCGTGCGCAGTCTGGGAATCGACCCTGAACGTCCGTCCGTCGTCTTCGTCGGTCGCATCACGCGCCAGAAGGGACTGCCGTACCTGCTGCGCGCTGCCGCCCTTCTCCCTCCCGAGGTGCAGCTCGTACTGTGCGCCGGCGCTCCGGACACCCCCGAGATCCTCGCCGAGGTGCAGGGTCTCGTCGCCGAGCTCCAGACCAAGCGCACTGGCGTCGTGTGGATCGAGCGACTCCTGCCCCGCCACGAGCTCTCCGCGGTGCTGACGCAGGCGACGACGTTCGTCTGCCCGTCCGTCTACGAACCGCTCGGTATCGTCAACCTCGAGGCCATGGCGTGCGGCGCCGCAGTTGTTGGGACAGCCACGGGCGGCATCCCCGAGGTCGTCGACGACGGCGTCACGGGCCGCCTTGTGCCGATCGACCAGCTCCAGGACGGAACGGGAACCCCGGTCGACCCTGAGCGATTCGTCGCCGACCTCGCGGCGACCCTGACCGAGGTCGTCTCCGATCCGGCCGCGGCCCGTCGTATGGGTGCAGCCGGTCGCGCACGCGCCGAGGCGGAGTTCGGCTGGGACCGGATCGCGGCCCGCACGAAGGAGATCTATGACTCCCTCGTCTAATCGCGTCGTCGCCGTTCTCGATCGTTCCTCGAAGGTAGGCTGATGCATCATGTCCAGCGTTCTCGAGCTCTCTGACGTCTCCATCGTTCGCGATGGCAATACCATCCTCAATTCGGTGAACTGGACGGTGGACAGCGATGAACGCTGGGCCATCCTCGGGCCGAACGGTGCCGGTAAAACCACGATCCTGCAGATCGCATCGGCGAACATCCACCCGAGCTCCGGTCGCGCCGTCGTGCTCGACAGCCAGCTCGGCAGGGTGGACCTGTTCGAACTGCGGCCACGCATCGGCTTCGCCTCCACCGCCCTCGCCAAGCGGGTCCCCGCCGATGAGACGGTCATCAACGTCGTCCTCACCGCCGCGTACTCGGTCACCGGCCGATGGAACGAGGAGTACGAGGACATGGACTACCGCCGTGCGCGCCGCGTGCTCGCCGAGTGGAACCTCTCGCATCTCGAGAACCGCCGCTTCGGCCTCTTGAGCGACGGTGAGCAGAAGCGCGTGCAGATTGCTCGAGCGGTAATGACGGATCCCGAGCTCCTCCTGCTCGACGAGCCGGCAGCGAGCCTCGATCTCGGTGCCCGCGAGGAACTCCTGCAGTTGCTGAGCGGCTACGCGAGTGCAGAAGGCGCTCCGGCGATCGTCATGGTGACGCATCACGTCGAGGAGATTCCGCCGGGATTCACCCACGCGCTGCTTCTCGCGAACGGCTCGATCACCGCCGCCGGTCCGATCGACGAGGTCATCACCGAGGAGCACCTGTCCGAGACCTTCGGTCTCGAACTCGAACTGCGGAGCGACAACGGCCGTTTCGCCGCTCGCGCCAAGTAACTCTCTGGTAAGCTTTCTCGTCGGCCACGTGCAGCGACTGCCGGTAGGCCCCCAGATCTTTTCCCCAACCAACCACCAAGGAATAACCATGAAGTCAGAAATTCACCCCGATTACGCAGCGATCGTGTTCCGCGACCTGGCGAGCGGCGAGACCTTCCTGACCCGTTCGACGGTTAAGAGCGACAAGACGATCGACCTCGACGGAACGACCTACCCGGTCATCGACGTCGAGATCTCCTCCGCCTCGCACCCGTTCTACACGGGCAAGCAGCGCATCATGGACTCCGCGGGACGCGTCGAGAAGTTCAACTCGCGTTACAAGGGCTTCGGCAAGTAAGCAGCAGTTTCAGAAAGAAGGCCGGTCCCCTCGGGGACCGGCCTTCTTTCTGTATCAGCGAGGCTACGGGTGGATCGGCCAGTGGCCGACGGCGATGAAGTCGGGGTCCTTCACACGGCGCATGTAGTCCTGGAAGCTCGCGGCGTTCTCGGCGCACCAGTCGATCTGGCTCGAGTGCAGTTCGGCGACATCGATCGCCAGCTGCGCGCCGTACTGGCGGGCAAGAGCCTGCGCCACGCGGCCAGCGGCGATAGCATCCGCTCCCGCATCGTGCGCCTCGGTCAGGGCGATCCCGTAGAACTCTGCTGCCGCCTCGAGCGTGCGCTTGCCCTTGCGGTAGCGATCGACGACGCGGTCGAGCACGAGCGGATCGATGATGGGCCCCGGTGAGACGAGCGGGGCGACACCGTGGCGGATCGCCTCGCGGTTGAGCAGGGTGAGGTCGTATGGCGCGTTGTAGATGGTGAGGGCGAGTCCGCGGTCGAACACGTCCTGGAGAGCTGCGACGATCTCAGCAACGACCTCGGGAGCAGGACGCCCCTCGGCCCGTGCGCGTTCCGTGGTGATGCCGTGGACGGCGCTGGCTCCCAGCGGGATGTCCACTCCGGGGTCAGCGAGCCAGTCGAGTCGCTCGATGACGGCACCGCTGGAGTCGATGACTCCTACATGCGCAGAGACGATGCGGCTCGTTTCGACATCGATTCCCGTCGTCTCGAGGTCGAAGACCGCGAGGGTCTCGAACCACGGTGTCGCGGTGCTTTCGGGAACGGTGCTGCTGGGAATCGACATACTTCAGATGGTAGAGGTGACCACCGGCACCGGGCGGTCAGCCACGGCCACCGGTGAAATGTGATTCTCCGATGTGCAGCCAGTAGAAGCTCTGGGTCGCGAGGGTGAGCGTCACGATCCCCTCGTCGGTCACGGTCGGGAACTGGCTGCCACCGAAGAGGTCGTACAGCGTGTCGCCCTTGTAGTCCGACATGTCGATCTCGACCGATACGGGGTTGTGAGCGAACGAGAAGACGCACAGCACGCGCTCGGGCTGGTCGCCGAACGAGCTTCCGGAGCCCGCGTACTCGCGAACGAACGCGAGCACGGACTCGTGGTTGGTGCGGAGTACCGTGAGCGAGCCGAGCCCGAATGCCGGGTGGGCCTTGCGCACGTGGATGACGTTGCGCACCCAGTGCAGGAGCGAGCGGGACTGGGCGAGCTGCGACTCGACGTTGACCTGCTGGTAGTTGTAGACGAGCGACTGGATGACCGGCAGGAAGAGCTTGCCCGGGTCGGCCGTAGAGAAGCCGGCGTTGCGGTCGGGCGTCCACTGCATCGGCGTTCGCGATGCGTCGCGGTCGGGCAGCCAGATGTTGTCGCCCATGCCGATCTCGTCGCCGTAGTAGAGGAACGGCGAACCCTGCAGCGAGAAGAGGATCGCGTGGGCGAGTTCGAGTTCGGCGCGGGAGTTGTCGAGCAGCGGGGACAGGCGGCGGCGGATACCGATGTTGACGCGCATCCGCGGGTCGTACGCGTACCAGCCGTACATGGCCTGGCGGTACTCCTCGGAGACCATCTCGAGCGTCAGCTCATCGTGGTTGCGCAGGAAGACTCCCCATGCGGCTCCCTCGGGCATGTGCGTGTGCTCCGAGAGCACGCGGACGAGCTCGCCCGCGTTCTGCGAGCGGAGCGAATAGAAGATGCGGGGCATCGTGGGGAAGTCGAATGCCATGTGGCACTCGGGCTCCTCGTCCGTGCCGAAGAACTCGGCGACCTCGTTCGGCCACTGGTTGGCCTCGGCGATGAGTACGCGACCGGGGTATTCGAGGTCGACCATGGCGCGGAGCTTCTTCACGTACTCGTGCGTCGCGGGCTCGCCCTCGCCGTTGCCCTCCTCGGTCTCGAAGAGGTACGGGATCGCGTCGAGGCGTACGCCGTCGACGCCGATGTCGAGCCAGAACTTGACGATGTCGAAGGTCGCCTCGACGACCGCGGGATTCTCGAAGTTGAGGTCCGGCTGGTGCGAGAAGAAGCGGTGGAAGTAGAACTGGCGGCGTTCGGCGTCGAACGCCCAGTTCGAGTCCTCGGTGTCGACGAAGATGATGCGGATGTCCTTATACTTCTCGTCCGTGTCGCTCCAGACGTAGAAGTCGCCGTACGGGCCCTCGGGATCGGACCGCGACTGCTGGAACCACTCGTGCGCGTCGGACGTGTGGTTGATCGGCAGGTCGATGACGATGCGCATGTTGCGCTCGTGCGCCTTCGTCACGAGCTCGCGGAACTCCTCGAGGGTGCCGAACTCCGGCAGGATCGACTTGTAGTCCTGCACGTCATAGCCACCGTCGCGCAGCGGCGACAGGAAGAACGGCGGGATCCACAGGGCGTCGATGCCGAGCCACTGCAGGTAGTCGAGCTTGGAGACGAGTCCCGCGATGTCACCTGATCCGTCGCCGTTGCTGTCGGCGAACGACCGCACCATCACCTCGTAGAAGACCGCCCGCTTGTACCACTGCAGGTCGAGCGCGAGACCGGGAAGGGTGATGGGAGCGGTAAAGGTCACGGGGCTTCTTTCCATACACGAATAGGGGGAGCTGGAGTTTCGTCGAGTCTAAAGCGAGACCTGTGCGGCGGGGCGCGTTCACAGTCTGGTGAACCGGTGCGTCGCACACCTCTCCCTAGACTGGAGCGCGTGCCAGTTGCCTCTCCCTTCGCCGCCCTCCTCGAGGAGCTTTCCGTCAGCACCGACACGGTCCCCGTGCTGGGAAGCACCACGAAGTACTGGACATACGGGCCAGCGGATGCCACCACAACCGTCGTCGTCGTGCACGGCTACCGCGGCGAGCACCACGGCCTCGAGCCGGTGGTCGCTCACCTGCGCGACGTCCGCATCATCGCTCCCGACCTTCCCGCGTTCGGCGAGTCGACGCCGCTCACCGCCACCGGCCACGGCATCGACGGGTACGCCGCCTGGCTCGGTGCCTTCCTCGACACCCTCGGACTCAACGACACCTCGGTTGTGCTCGGCCATTCCTTCGGCTCGATCGTCGTGAGCCATGCTGTCGCGGCCGGGCTTGTGCGCGCCCCGAAGCTCATCCTCGTCAACCCGATCGCGGCCCCCGCGACGGGCGGCCCGAATGTCTTCCTCACGCGGGTCGCCGTCGGCGGCTACAAGGCGGCGGCGAAGCTCCCGGACGCCGCGGGCCGGTGGCTCATCGGCAGCTGGGGAGTCGTCCGCGTCATGAGCGCCTTCATGGCGAAGACCGACGACAAGCAGCTCCGCCGCTGGATCCACGACCAGCACCACACATACTTCAGCGACTTCGCGACAATGGCCACGGTCGTCGAGGGGTTCGAGGCCTCCGTGTCGCACAACGTTGCCGAAGTGGCATCCGCTCTCTCGGTTCCCACCCTGCTCATCGGTGCCGAGCTCGATCCGATCACCTCGGTTCCCGCGATCCACGCCCTGGAGAAGCAGATTCCGGATGCCACGCTGCGCATGATCCCCGGCGTCGGCCACCTCATCCACTACGAGAAGTCGCGGGTCGCCGCCGAGTTCATCGTCGGCTTCCTCGGGACGGGCCGCGTCGCGTGAAGATCCTGTTCGACTGCCGGTACGTCCGATTCCCGCGACACGACGGCATCAGCCGCTTCTCGGCGGGACTCGTGACCGCCCTCGCGAAGATCCACCCGGTGACGATGATCATCTCGGACGAGCGCCAGCTCGCGATGCTCCCGGACATCCCGTGGGTCAAGACGACGAGCGCGACGGGCGTCACCGAGCCGTGGGTGTCGCGGTCGCTCAACCAGTACGAGCCCGATGTCGTCTACACGGTCATGCAGACGATGGGACCGTTCGGCCGCAAGTTCAAGCTCGTCTCGACCGTGCACGATCTCATCTACTACACGAACCGCACCCCGCCGCGGAACCAGCCGCTGCCCGTACGCATCCTGTGGCGTCTCTACCACCTGAGCTGGGCACCGCAGCGGGCGCTGCTCAAGCGCGCAGACGCCCACGTCGCGGTCTCCGAGACCACCAAGAAGCTCATGGTCGACAACCACCTCACGCCGCACCCGATCTCGGTCGTCTACAACGCGACCGAGACGCACCTCGAGACCGAGCGGGCAGCGCCCGTCGGTCTTGAGCTCGTCTACATGGGCTCGTTCATGCCGTACAAGAACGTCGAGGTGCTCGCTCGCGGACTGCACGAGCTGCCCGGCTACCGGCTGCACCTCGTGAGCAAGGCTGACGACAAGGACCGCGCCCGGCTCGAGCAGCTCGCCCCCGCCGGCTCGCTCGTCTTCCACGGGGGAGCGAGCGATGAGGAGTACCTCGCGATTCTCGCGACCGCGGTCGCGCTCGTCACGGGCTCCCGCAACGAGGGATTCGGCCTCCCGGTCATCGAGGCGATGGCCGTCGGGACCCCTGTCGTCGCGAGCGACATCCCGGTGTTCCGCGAGATCGGCGGCGACGCCGTCGTGCTCTTCGACGAGAACAGCCCGAGCGCGTTCGCGGCCGCCGTGAAGACGCTCGAAGAACCCGCGACGTGGAGGCGGGCTTCCGATCGCTCCCGCGAGGTCGCGAGAACGTTCCGCTGGGATGAGTCGGCCCGTCGCCTGCTCGCATTCCTGCGGACGGTCGTCACGCCCTAGCTGACGCGGCTGTCCCGCAGCTCGATCTCGTTCTGCTCCTCGAGCTCGACGGTCGCCGTCTCGAGCGACGCCTCCTCGATCGGGTCGTCGAACGCGATGAGTTCGAACGCGCCGTCGACGTGACGGAAGCTGTGCACCGATCCATTACGGATCGACCCGTGCCGCGCGTGCGGTTCCACGGCGTTGAGAACGCTCCGGATGACGCCACCATGGCTCACCACGATGATGGCCTCGCCCGCGTGGCGGTCGGCTAACGCAACGAGTGCCGGCAGCACCCGCGCCGTGACGCGCTCGCGCGATTCGCGCCCGGGCACGGGAGTGCTCCCCGGAAACCGTGCGTCGATCTCGTCGTGGTCTAGTCCCTCGGCGGCACCGTAGCCCCGCTCGACGATCGTCGGTAGAGCCTCGGGACGGGGGAGTCGGAGCTCACCGGCGATGATCGTCGCGGTCTCGAACGCGCGGGACAGGGGACTCGCGATGATCGCGTCCCACTCGCGTGTCGCGAGCAACCGGCCGGTCGCGAGAGCCTGCGCGCGACCGGTGTCGTTGAGCGGAATGTCCGTGCTGCCCTGCACACGGCGGGCGCGGTTCCAGTCGGTCTCACCGTGGCGGACAAGGTAGAGCAGGGTCATGTCGGGATCCTTGGGGCGTCGGGCTCGATCGGGATCGGTCGGGAAAGCTAGCGGCCGAGCCGCTGCTGGAGGGCGACAAACGTCTCGGACGTTCCGGCCTCGATCTTGACCGCGGCACGCGTATCGCCCTTGGTGACACCGCGGTTGATGACGATGACGGGAAGCTTCCTGCGCGTCGCCTGGTCCAGCAGGCGGATGCCGGAGTTCACGACGAGAGACGACCCCGCGATGATGAGCGCGTCGGCATTCTTGACGAGAGCGGATGCCTCGCTGAACTTCTCGATCGGAACGAACTCCCCGAAGAACACGACCTCGGGCTTGAGCATCCCGCCGCAGACGGTGCACACAGGGATGATGAACTCGTCGGACTGCTCTACCGAGACATCGCCGTCCGGGTTCAAGATGACCGTCTCGGGCGTCTCGATCCACGGGTTGTCGCTCTCGATGCGCGACGCGATGTCGGATCGGGCGTAGCGCTGGCCGCACTGGAGGCACCGCACGCGGTCCATCGATCCGTGGAGGTCGACGACCCGCTGGGAACCGGCCCGCACGTGGAGGCCGTCGACGTTCTGGGTGATGATGCCGTTGACGACGCCGTCGAGTTCCATCTCGGCGAGGGTCGTGTGGCCGATGTTGGGGCGGGAGCTGTCGAACCGCTTCCAGCCAAGATGGCTACCGGCCCAGTAGCGCTTGCGGTACTGCGTGTCGGCGAGGAACTGCTGGAACGTCATCGGGTTGCGCACGGGAGCGCCGGCGCCGCGGTAGTCGGGGATGCCCGAGTCGGTGCTGAGTCCGGCTCCCGTGAGAACGGCGACTCGCTTGCCGTCCAGGAGGAGGGCCGCCTGCTCGATGAGACTTTCCGATTCGGGGGAGAGTGCGGTCAGCGGTGCAACCGTGTTCTGCGACATCCGAACCTCCATCTTCCCCAAGGGTAAACAACCAACTTTTCGGATATGTTTCCGATTGCTGGCAAATTGTCTGCCGATCGGCCGGACGAGCCGAGATGCATCATCGAAATGAGACCCACCGCATGCACATCGTGCGCATCACCGACCTCGATCACGAGGGTCTTGCAGACTACAGGGGACTCACCGATGTCGTGCTGAGACGGAAGACCGAGCCGGCCGGCGGACTGTACATCGCCGAGTCGGCGAAGGTGATCTCGCGGGCACTCGCGGCGGGCCATCGGCCGCGGTCGATCCTGCTGCAGGAGCAGTGGTTGCCCGAGATCTCCGCCGTGCTCGAGGAGTCCGATACTGCCGATGTGCCGGTGTTCGTCGGGAGTTCCGACCTGCTCGAACAGCTCACCGGGTTCGAGATGCACCGCGGAGCCCTCGCGTCGATGCACCGACCCGAACTGCCCGCCGTGTCATCCGTTCTCAAGAACGCCCGCCGTGTCGTCGTTCTCGAGAACATCGTCGACCACACCAACGTCGGTGCGATCTTCCGAGCTGTCGCAGGGCTGGGCGCGGACGCCGTCCTCATCACACCACGCTGCGCCGACCCGCTCTACCGCCGCAGCGTGCGCGTGAGCATGGGGACGGTGCTGCAGGTGCCGTGGACGCGCCTTCCCGACTGGCCGGATGCCGCCACGATGCTGCAGTCCGAGGGCTTCCACCTGGCCGCCCTCGCGCTCGCTGACACCGCTGTCTCGCTCGAGGACTTCGCGGACAACCAGCCGGACAAGATCGCGATCATGCTCGGAGCCGAGGGGGACGGGCTCAGCCGGGCAGCGCTCGAGAACGCCGACACGATAGTGACGATCCCGATGCAGCACGGCGTCGATTCGCTCAATGTCGCGTCGGCCAGCGCCGTCGCCCTCTACGCGCTGCGCGTGCGCGGCTGACTCCGATCGGCGCGGTGCCGGGTTCACAGGCGCGGCCCATTTACGATTGACCAATGCCTCTCAGCCGTCGACAGATCTATCGCCGACGTCGACTGACCGTCTTCGGCGCCATTGCCCTTGTTCTCGCGGTCGGGTTCTACCTGCCGACCACTCTCCTCGCGCCGCTCACCGCGGAGTCAGCGACGGTCCTGCCGTACACGGCACCGGAGACGACCGCGGCCGCTGTCACCATGCCGACATACGGCTCGAGTGCGATCGGTGCCGTCGGGTTCGACGGCATCCTGGCTGCGGGCGGCAGTACCGATGCCCTCCCGATGGCATCCATCTCCAAGATCATCACCGCGCTCGTAATTCTCGAGGCGAAGCCGCTCGACCTCGACGCGAGCGGGCCGGACATCTCCTTCACAACGGCCGATGTCGAGCTGTACAACCACTACCTGGCTCTCAACGGAAGCCTTGAGCCGGTGCAGAGCGGAATGGTGCTGAGCCAGCTGCAGGTGCTCGAGCTCATGCTCATCCCGTCCGCGAACAACTACACCGCGTCGCTCGTGAACTGGGCGTTCGGCTCGCAGGAGGCCTTCGTCCCGGTGGCCACCGCCTGGCTCGCCGAGAACGGGATGACGTCGACGACAGTCGTCGAGCCCACGGGAATCGATCCGGCCAATGTCAGCACGGCCGCCGATCTCGTGACGCTCGGCAAGCTCGCGATCGCGAATCCCATCATCACGAAGATCGTGTCGACCGAGAGCGTCAAGATCCCCGGGGTCGGCACCGTCGAGAACTCGAACGACCTGCTCGGCGTCGACGGGATCGATGGACTCAAGACCGGCACGCTCGAGGGCTTCGGCGCCAACCTCCTCTTCACTGCGACCTACACCGTCGGAGTGAGCACGATCCGCATTGTGGGCGTTGTTCTCGGGGGAAAGAACCACCCCAGTATCGACTCCGATATCCAGGGCTTCCTCGAGGGGGTCGAGGCCGGTTTCCAGGAGGTTCC
>Ga0247812_10000815_pt1 | contig 17957 bp, 23 predicted proteins | sample UWRJL149409B1_FD_178011 | JGI IMG/M metagenome (GOLD analysis project Ga0247812, IMG submission 178011) | Plant litter microbial communities from Arlington Agricultural Research Station in Wisconsin, United States - UWRJ-L149-409B-1 | ecosystem: Environmental > Terrestrial > Plant litter >...
ACGTGGTAACTTAGCTGGCGCCTTGCGTCTTATTCCAAACGAAATTAAATCAGTGACTGAGCTTGGTATGCCTCAAGTAGTGATGGGCTTCGCAGATTACCCACGTGGCCTTGTGCTTGTGACCGGTCCAACAGGTAGCGGTAAATCAACAACATTAGCCGCTTTGGTTGATAAAATTAACACCGAAAAATCGATGCACATTATTACTATCGAAGACCCAATCGAGTTTACTCACAAGTCTAAGAAATCAGTTATTGTGCAACGTGAAGTTCACTACGACACCTACTCATTTAGCGCGGCGCTTCGTTCAAGCCTTCGCCAAGACCCAGATGTCGTCCTTATTGGTGAGATGCGTGACCTTGAAACTATTTCGGCTGCTATTACTATCGCTGAAACCGGACACCTTGTGTTCGCAACACTCCACACGAACTCTGCTGCGCAATCAATCGACCGTATGATCGACGTTTTCCCGCCACACCAACAACCACAGGTGCGAGCACAGCTTTCAAACATCTTGATGGCTATTTGTTCACAACGCCTCGTTCCATCAATTGGTGGCGGGCGAGTGGTAGCAGCCGAAGTACTGATTGCGAACCCAGCAGTTCGTAACATTATTCGCGAAGGTAAATCTCACCAACTTGATGCAATTATTCAAACTGGTGCAGAAGTAGGTATGCAAACCATGGACCGTACGCTCGTTAGCTTGGTTCAAGCTGGCACCGTCACCTATGATAGCGCCCGTGAATACGCAGTTGATTTAGTTGAATTTGAAAGGCTTATGAGAGGCTAATTACGTGAAAAAGTTTTCATATGAAGCACGAGACCAAGCGTCGAACAAAGTTGTAAAATCAAGCATTCAAGCTGATTCTGAAACGGCCGCTGCTCGTTTACTTATTAAGCAAGGTTTTGTACCACTTAATATTAAAGAAGAAAACGGTCAAGGTGGTTTCCTTTCAAAGGTTACTGGCCGCATTACTACTAAAGACAAAGTGGTGTTTACGCGCCAACTCGCGACACTTATTGGTGCAGGTTTGCCATTAAGCCAAAGCCTTCACACCGTGATGGAGCAAACCCAAAACAAGCAGTTGCAATCTGTTATTCAAGAAATCTCAGCTTCAGTTGAAGGTGGACGCTCGCTCTCTGATTCATTTGCAAAGCACCCGGGTGTATTTAGCGAAGTATTCATTGCACTTATCTCAGCTGGTGAGCTTTCGGGTACACTCGATGAATCATTGCAACGTGTTGCGAACCAACAAGAAAAAGATGCTGCAATTGCCGGCAAAATTAAAGGTGCGTTAACGTATCCAGTGATTGTGTTGTTTGTTATCTTCGGTGTGCTTATCTTCATGTTGGTAACTGTGGTTCCACAAGTTGAAAAACTTTACGATGACCTTGGTAAAAACCTTCCGTTCCTTACCCAACTTATGGTAGACGCCGCGAACATCTTAACGCAGTTCTGGTGGCTTGCTATTATCGTTATCGGTGTGAGCGTATACTTCTTCCTCCAGTTCCTCAAAACAGAAAACGGTATTAAATTTGCTGATACCTTCAAAATTAAGGTACCGCTATTTGGCCAGCTATTTAAGAAGCTCTACATGGCGCGTTTTGCTCGTACAGGCCAGACACTTCTTAGTACCGGCGTAAGTATGCTTGATATGATGAAGGTAACCAGTCGCGCCATCAATAATACCCTCATTGAAGCCGCTATTTTACGGGCAGCCGACAAAGTGCAAGGCGGTAAGGCTTTGTCTGTTGCGCTTGAACCAGAGCCAGTTATTTCGCCACTCGTTCCGCAAATGATTAAGATTGGTGAACAATCTGGTCGTATTGATGAAATGATGGGCAAGGTAGCTCAGGTCTTTGAAGACGAGCTCGACGAACAAATTCGCACCATTTCAACACTCATCGAACCAATTTTGATGGTTGTTCTAGCGGTGGTCGCCGGCGGTATGGTAGGGGCAATTCTGCTTCCAATCTATGGCCTTGTAAACGGCATACAAATTTAAAAAAAACGTATAGACAACTTAGCATAAGTAGTTTAGTATTAAGCTAAACGTATATAACGTTCATTTGAAAGGTGGGATAATTCCTATGAAACGTACAGAAAATAATAAAGGATTTACAATCATCGAAGTTGTATTGGTACTAGCAATCGCTGGTCTAATCTTCTTGATGGTCTTCATTGCATTGCCAGCGCTACAAGCTGGACAACGCGATACTGCTCGTAAGAGTGATGTAAGTAACGTTGCAGCAGCTGTTAATAGCTACTCAAGTGCAAACCGGGGTGCTTTCCCTGACACAACTACGCTTGGTACTCAGCTCGAAAGTTCAACTAGTGGTTCAACTACTACATATGGTGCACTATCGAACAACATTACTAGTGTTACTGTAGACACAAGCAAGCCAGCTAACTTCACGGTTGGCGATGGTGTAATCACTGTTTACAAGGGTATGAAGTGTGGTACAAACTCACCAGATGGTAAGGGTACTTTGACTGCAGGTACAGCTCGCGGTTACGCAACTGTTACGCAACTTGAAGGTGGTAATAAAACTGGTTACTGTCTTAACACCTAGTCTCTAGGCTCAAGTATAAAAAACGCAGGCTTCACGGTCTGCGTTTTTTTATTGCCCGCGTGATATTATAGAGCTTATGAATGATGTGATTATATATGTTGCACTAATATTATTTGGTGCAGCGCTTGGAAGTTTTGCCGCGGCTTCGGTGTGGCGTCTACGCGCACGACAACTGGTTGCTGATAAGAAGGCCGGTGAGGAGTACGACAAGAAAGAATACACTCGCCTTAAGAAAATCATTGCTAAGCCCTTAGACGACCACTCACAGTGCCTGCATTGTGAGTATAAGCTGAAGTGGTATGACATGATTCCGATTATCAGCTGGTTATCGCTCAGGGGGAAGTGCCGAAACTGCCGTAAACCTATTGGCTGGTTCGAGTTTGTTATGGAAATTGGCCTCGCGGCTTTCTTCGCACTATCGTATGCTTTCTGGCCAGGAGGTATTGAAACCAGCTATGAAATTGTTCACTTTGTCCTTTGGTTAATTGCTAGCGTGATTATGTCGATATTATTTGCCTACGATGTGAAGTGGTACTTGCTTCCTGACAAACTGAACCTTGCACTCGCTATCGTTGGGCTTGCAATTGTCGGAGTCCGCATAGCTGAAACAGGTGACGTTACTGGGACGTTGCTATCCGCGCTACTGGGTGTGGTAATTTTAAGCGGCCTGTACGCATTACTTTATTTCGTGTCAAAGGGGCACTGGGTTGGTTTTGGCGATGTGAAGTTGAACATTGGCCTCGCGCTTATTCTGGTAGATTGGCAACTAGCGCTGACTGCGTTGTTCCTTGCTAACTTTATTGGCTGTTTAGTCGTTATACCGCTTCTTGCTACTAAAAAACTTGAACGAAATTCACACGTACCGTTCGGGCCATTGCTTATTGCTGGCACAATTTCAGCCTTCTTTCTGGGCTGGATAATTTTGGATTGGTACCTTTCGGGCATTGGTTTTTAAACGCGCTTGAAACAGTAGTGCTTATGCTATAATTATCTCCAGATGGGCAATCACAAACTGGCCGGATTTACGATTATTGAGACAGTACTTTTCCTAGGAATCAGTAGTTTCTTAGTCGTGGCCCTGATTGCCGCCACTGGTAACTCTGTAAATCTTCAACGATATAACGATGCGGTGCAAACTTTAAAGAGCACTCTACAGCAGCAATATGCCGATGTTGCGAGTGTTGAGAATAGCCGCAATAACAACTGGTCGTGCGATAGCGCAGTAACTCCGGTTACGACAGGACCAACAAGCTACAACCGCGGCCAAAGTAAATGTATCTTAATGGGCAAGTATGTGCGCCTGGAAGACGAAAAGATATCTGTCTATAGGGTTATTGGCTACCAACAAGCAACGGCAACATTAGCAAACGATGTCCTTTCGCTAAGGAACAATTATCGAATGAATGTTCTGACTACCGACGTTGAGAAAACGACGCTTGAGTGGGGGACACGTATTTCGTATCCAAAGACACAATACGGTGATAGGAATGAAGCATATGCGAAACCACAAAACCCCCGTAAATTAGCCCTTCTTATCGTACGGTCACCGGACAGTGGCCAGATTTACACTTTCTCTGTGAGCGATGCGGATGTGCCGGACGATTCGGGTATTAACCCAACTAATATCTCAAATATGATTGTCGCTGGCGGTTTTTCTCCAGGTGAAGCCCAGGGTGCGCGTTGGATATGTATTAACTCAGACGGCTTACTGAACGGTAACCCTACGGCTATTCAAATTAACGCCTTTGCCTCAAGTGCGAGTGCTATCGAGACACAGTCGAACGATTACATGAATACATCTGTATTAGGATTTAAATGTTAGGTTTTAAGAAAATGCACAGGCAAGAAGGTGACACGCTTATTGAAGTGCTTTTTGCGATGACGGTGTTTAGCTTGATTGTCGTAACTGCTCTAAGCCTTATGGGCCAAGGTGTTGCTGCTGCACAGCGTTCGCTTGAAATCACGACAGTTCGTCAACAGATTGATGGCCAAGCCGAGGCATTACGTTTCATGCACGAGGCATATGTTGCAAGCTACCAATCTGGCCAAACGTTTAACCTTACCGATAGTATATCTACGCCGGCTGAAGAGTACTACAAAATTATTCAGTTCACTACAGGTAAACGCACAACTGCGTCTAAATTCGCAAGTACCCCTGCGTGTGTTATCCCGTCTGACGCATCAACAGACTTTGTTGTTAACCCTGTGACAGCCCAACTTATTACAACCGCAGTAAAAGGAGATGTTTTCAAAAAAGCACCTCTTGCAGCGCAAATAACATATACCGGTAATCAAATTGAGTTCACGCAAGGTATATGGATTGAAGGTGTTCGTTCACCTGTGAGTGGCACGACTGCTGGGTATATTGATTTCCATATTCGAGCATGTTGGGACGTTTCGGGAACTAACATTCCAATGAATTTAGGTACGATTGTGAGGCTCTATGAACCACGCTCATAAACAACAACACGGCTTTACTATTATCGAGCTAACGCTAGCGATGACCTTTATTTCCTTCTTGCTCTTGGGTATTGCGTTAACGATCATCCAAATTGGTGCTATCTATAACAAGGGAACGACCTCTAAAGAGATTAACCAAGCCTCACGTACTATCAATATTGAACTTGATCGTGACATCTCAACAGCAAGTTCACTCAATCTTACAACTGACTACGTACAAGCGCCGCTTACTGGTGCTGCAGCGGGCGGCAGGTTATGCCTCGGGTCGTATTCATACATATGGAACTTCGCCCGGGCAATTGATGCCGGTAGTGCAAATGTCACAAAGTACCTTTCGGCACCTGACAGCACGAAAGACTCAATTGTTCGTTTGATAAAAGTTGCTGACCCTTCTAAGGTGTACTGTGCAAAGAACCCAGTTAACCCATCGGCACTTGCGAACCCAAATATTCGGGTTGCGGATACGGCAATCGTTCAAGAGCTACTGTCTAATGGTGACCACGAAATTGGACTGCACAATTTTGCATTCATCACTCCTGTACCGGCATCATCAGTTGATACCAGCACTGGCCAACAAATTTTCTCACTCACGTATACTATCGGAACAGCTAAAATATCGTCACTGAACGCTACTCAAACTCTTTGTTTGGCTGCTGGTGTACCTAATGCCGACCCTTTGTATTGTAATGTCCAACAATTTAGTCTTGTCGTAAGGGCAGGTAATGGGGTTAACTAGTAACAATGAAAAACATTAGCACGAACAAACAATCTGGAGCCGTATCATTATTTGTAGTCGTATTCTTTATGCTGCTCGTAACCGTTGTAACGGTGAGCTTCCTCCGTTTGATGCTTGCCGACCAACAACAGGCAAGTAACAACGACTTATCGGCTAGTGCCTACGACTCGGCCCAGGCTGGAGTAGAGGATGCTAAGCGAAAGTTGCTTGAGTATAAAACCTTCTGTAGTACTGCAACACCGGCTAGCTGTGCAGCTGCAAGTGATGCAACACACCTTTCTTCTGAGGTGTGTAACGCTGCTTTGGTAAATAACGTAGGCGTTGCCGCGACAACCAAGACAGGTGAGGTGCTGGTTCAGCAATCAACCAGTACGAATGATATCTTACTTGACCAGGCGTATACCTGCGTAACCCTCAAGATGGACACCGAAGACTATGTCGGGAGCGTCACCGCAAATGGTTCGCAAATGGTTCCGCTTTCATCAGTGAGCGCCTTTAACCGTGTTCGTGTTGAATGGTTCAGTAAAGACGACATTACAACTTCTGGTTCAGGAACGACAGTGAACCTCACGGGTGCAAACGCATCTGGCCAACCGTTATACGCGCAAGGTCAGTGGCCGCTTAACCGCCCATCGTTAATGCGTGCGCAACTTATGCAAGTACCGTCTGCGGGTAACTTTACAGTAGCAAGCTTTGATACTGTGAGTGGCGCGAATAGCAACGGTGCAACTATGTTCTTATATCCAACAAGCCAAACTGGTATTCCTGAACGCGAAATGACGACATACGACCAACGTAAAACAGACCCAGCAGATGATCCAAATCCAAAAGATGCATTGATGACTCCAACAGCAATTAGCTGTACATCGACCCTTGGTGCTGGTGGTTATGCCTGTAGTAGCGTGCTTGTGCTGCCTCAAGCAGTAGGTAGTACGACAGATCTTAACCGCAGTGCATTCCTTCGTTTGACTGGACTCTATAATGCAACGCACTTCAGGGTAACACTTTGGAATGGCCCAATTGGCGCCTCAAGCACCCCTGTATTCTTTAAGGGAGTACAACCACTTATTGATTCAACCGGCCGAGCAAATGATTTGTTCAGGCGTGTACAAAGCCGTGTTGATTTATTCGACACAACCTTCCCTTATCCTGAAGCTGCCATCGATTTAACAGGTAATTTCTGCAAGGACTTTGCAATTACTGACACGCAATATATTGCTGGTTCAGCTGCTTGTAATCCTTAGTCAAAAACGGCCACATTTCACTTCTTCATTCTTCGCGAAACGGCTTCGCTCCGGGTCTTCTCGGGGCACCGGCTCCCGTTCAGACTCGGGCTGCAGATGTTTCTTAAAGAACAAAGAACCAAAATATGGCCTTTGCTTTAACTAAAGATTACGACTCGCTATGGAACTTATCAAACACTTCTTTTAAGTGAGCATCGGTAACGTGTGTATAAATTTGTGTAGTCGAGATGTCTGCGTGGCCAAGCATGGTTTGCACGCTGCGAATGTCAGCACCGTTCATAAGTAGGTCAGTTGCGAAGCTGTGTCGCATAGTGTGAGGGCTGACGTGTTTTGTAATGCCGGCGAGGCGAGCGTACTTGTTAATAGAGCGCTGAATGCTGCGAGCAGATAGACGACGGTAATCACCACTCATATCAGGTTCGACGTTGCGGCTATAACTAATAAAGAGGGGAGCCAGGGTGTCTTGGCGCATAGCAAGGTATTGCTCAACCCAATCTGCGGCAGATTGGCTAATGAACACTGGACGGTCTTTTTGGCCTTTTCCGCGTACCATGAATTCGCGGCGCTTCGTGTTGATGTGGTCGCGGTTTAAGTTAACGAGTTCGGAAACACGCAAGCCGCTTGAGAAGAATAATTCAATAATTGCACGGTCGCGGAGACCTGCTTCTTCGGACACATCTATGCCCTCAATAAGGTTTTGCACTTCATCGTAGTGTAAAAACGTTACTTGTTTACGGGCTGTTTTTGGCAACTCAATTTTATCGGGGCTTAAAGAGGGGATGTCGCGCTTTGATAGGTATTTAAAGAAACCGCGTAGTGCAATAAGATGATACGACTGTGTAATCATAGCAAGGGTTTCGCCTCGTTCGTTTTCGTGGCGGTTTAGCCATAGGCGATACTTACGAATCATCTCACTAGTTATATCCGCTACCTTAATATCACCAGCAAATTCTGCAAATCGATTCAGATAGAATTCATAATTCTCGGCAGTCTTTGGCATGCGACCACCCTCAACCTCAAGGTGTTCAATAAATTCGAGAATGTAATCGGACAAGTACATATATTAAGCATAGCCTAAAACAGCGCTAACCGATACAATGGAACGTATGCAGTGGCTTGAAGCACTTGTTCTCGGGCTTATCCAGGGACTTACAGAATTTATTCCGATTAGTAGTTCGGGTCACTTGGTTATCGCCCAAACTTTTTTAAGCGGCGCGTCTGACCACTTATTTTTAGAATTTATTAACATTGGTACAATGCTGGCGTTGTTCGTTTTCTTCCGCAAACGCATTTGGGGAATCCTTCGTGATATCTTTGTTCACCGGAAATACCGATTAGCAATTAATATCCTAATTACTATTTTGCCAGCTGGGTTGCTCGGCTTCTTCCTAGCCGATTTCATCTCAACAACACCGTTCTTCTCGAGCGCCGTCGTTGTCGTGTTCACCCTGGCTATCGTGGGTATCGTCATGGTAATCGTTGAAAAGTTGCCAAAGCTTTCGCCTGTAAACGATGGCGAGTCACTGAGTAGGCCGCGTGCATTAATTGTTGGTTTAGCGCAGGCCTTGGCGCTGATTCCTGGTGTATCACGCTCTGGTTCAACGATTCTTGCCGGTCGCTTTATGGGGCTCAAGCCTGCCGAAGCTGCAGAATATAGTTTCTTGGCTTCACTGCCAATTATGTTGGGTGTCACGTTGAAGGTACTAGTAGGGGATAGCGATTACTTAATTGCCAACGCACCAACACTGATTCTTTCTAACTTCGCTGCCTTTATCGCCGGTATATTCGCTGTCGGATTCCTTATGCAATACCTGTCAAAGCACTCTTTGGCTATCTTCGGTTGGTACCGAATAGCGCTCGCGGTAGTACTTGCCGTTGTACTTTTGCTACAATAGCCTATAGACCTAAAGAATAATTGGAGATATATATGAGTCACATTGAACGAACGTTGATACTTTTTAAACCTGACGCTGTACAGCGTGGTGTTGTTGGTGAAATTTTAACCCGTTTTGAACGCGTTGGTTTGAAGATTGTTGGTACGAAGATGATTGCACCAAACCGCGACCAATTCTACAAACACTACGAAGAAATCGGCCAAGTGATTACTCGTCGTGGCGAAGACGTTTTCAATAACGTTCTTGAAAACATGGCTGATGGCCCAATCATCGCTATGGTACTTGAAGGCATCGAAGCAGTTGAACTCGTTCGCAAGCTTGTTGGCTCAACTGAACCAAAATCATCAGCACCAGGCACGATTCGCGGTGATTTCTCACACATGAGCTACGGCTACGGTGACGAGCAAAACAAGGGTATTCCAAACCTCATCCACGCTTCAGGCGATAAAGATGATGCTGCGAAAGAAATTCCACACTGGTTTAGTGAAGACGAACTCTACGATTACAGCGTATTGAACGAAAAGTTTACTCGATAGTTTAAACCGTTAAAAACAAAAACGCCTCAACACATGGGGCGTTTTAATTTTACATACCTCGCTCAAAGAGTACTTTTGCAGCAATTCTGAACGACATCTGCAGCCCGAGGCTTTGATGGGCGTAGAGACCCCATCAAAACCCGGCGTGAAGCCGTCAGAAGAAATGCTGCAAAAGTACTCTTTGACGTTTGTATCTGTTAAAATGAGGTAATGCCTCGGTAGCTCAACTGGATAGAGCAGATCCGTCCTAAGGATAAGGTTGTAGGTTCGACTCCTGTCCGGGGTACCAATATTATGAAAAAAGACTGTGTTAATGCCTGAACAATTCCACCACACTCCCGAACATGCCCAGCAAGCTCACGATAGCTTGCTTAAAATAGGGGAGATTACGGTGAAGTTCGCTGGTGTCGAGCGCGCCACCTATTATCCAGGTGCGCGCCCTGAAAACGACGTTGAACACAGTTTTCACCTTGCAATGTCAGCTATTGAAATGGCTGCGACGTATCACCCTGAACTCAACTCGGGCCTTATTGCTGAATTTTGCCTCGTACACGATTTACCCGAAGTGTATGCCGGTGATATTCCAACCTTCAACATCACACCCGAAGCTCGAGTGGCAAAAGAAGCTGCCGAAGCTGAAGCGACCGAGAGGCTATTAAAAGAACTGCCGCCGCACATTGCTCAATTGCTACGCCGCTACGAAGAACAAGAAGAACCGGAAGCTCGCTTCGTCCGCTTTATCGATAAGCTTCTACCTGCAATTATTCACTCAGTCGCAACCGACGATAACAAAATTGTGTTCAAAGAAACCTATGGCTTAAAGTCGGTGGAAGATGTGCAAGCTGAGCGCCACAAACGTACCGCATTATTACAAGAAATGTTTCCAGAGTTCCAATTTGTTCATATTGTGCGTGAGCTTGTTTCGCAGACATCGCGCGATAGGATATTCTCTGATAAAGAGTAGTTCGTTTAGAGGCAATGCTTATGGTAATATATACCCATGGCTACTACAAAAAAGAAAACAACACCAAAGAAATTATCAACAACGAAAAGCGCTAAAAATGCGGCACGTCCGTGGACAGTGCGCTTTTCAATCTTAACAATCGGCATTTACGCCATTGCAGTCGCGACAATCGTACTTGCAGCGTTTTTCGTTGCAAACCAGGTTGCCGCGCAACAGATGGGTGATCGCTACGACCGGATTCAAGGTATTTACAGTAGCTTAAAGCTGGATGATTCATTCCGAGTAGAGCGTGCTAATGTATTTGGCGAGAAGCGAGTCTACGAAAGCGATAAAAGCCGTACGGTTTCATCTTCAATTGAGTACGTCCACGGTGACAGTGTCAGTAATACTGTCGCAAAGCTCGATGAGAAAATTAAAGCGGCCGGCTTTATGTTTATCGACGAACCGTACAAGGGGAGTACCTTTACTCAATACCACTACAAGTCAGCAGACGGTGAATATATTCGCCTAAGCGTATCAAGCAAGCCATACGATGACGCGACTACGAACGCATATGTAATGGACAAAGACACAACCGACATCATCAACACATTGGATAAAAACGCTGGCCCTTCAAACGTAGTTATCAAGGTTAATCTTGACGATAACAACGAATAATTTGCTTTATAAAAAACCGACACGATAAACTCACCTAATTCAAAGCATATGCACTATACTAGAGGTAATATGCAATTAAATCATAGCAAACAACCCGGCTTCACGATTGTCGAGCTACTCATTGTTGTTGTTGTGATTGCGATTTTAGCTTCAATCACGATTGTTTCTTATAGTGGTATTCAAAAACGTGCCAGAGAAGCGACACTTTCTACGAACTTAGGCAATGCATCGCAACAGTTGAAAGTTGACCAGTCGTTAACAGGCGACGGCCTTTACCCAGCAACATTGTCTGCTGCAAATGGCGGCAAGGGTATACCTGCGGCAGATAATACTATTTATCAGTACACGGTAAATAATACCGCCGTTCCACCGACATTCTGTATTACCGGTTCAACAAGCGGTATCGATTTTATGGTTACAGAATCAACCAGCCCGATAGCGGGCGTTTGCCCAGGCCATACTGCGGGTGGGGTAGTGAAGGCGATAATTACGAACTTAGCACCAAATCCTAATATCGAATTAAGCGCGTCCGGCTGGAGTGGTTCACGAATCCCTACACCCGTCAGGATTGTTGGCGATGCAAAAGAGGGCACTGCGTTCCTGCGTTCAACAGTAGACTCTATAGGTAGTTTTCCAAGGGTAGGAACGGCGATGTTGCCGACAACGCCAGGTACTGTGTATACGTTCAGCGCCTGGATTCGCAGTAGTGCTTCGGTACGCGCTTCGTACGCCTTTTACGGCGGATCGGCGAGTGGAACTACCGTGATAACGTCACAGATAGTATCAAATAACCAATGGGTACGTGTGACTGCAACTTCAACAGCTGCTCCAACAGGTGCTACGACGATGAAAGGATACTTTGGCATTACCGATGACTCACCGGTAGGTACAACCTTCGATATTGATGGAGCTATGATTACTACCGGTACGGGTACTCCTGCTTTCGCCGACGGGACAACTTCTGGTTGGGCATGGACGAATCCGGGCAACCCTCACGATTCAACATCATTCGGCCCAACCCCTTAATAATTCGCCCCTGACACGACGCTGTTAAATGGCGAGTTTATGGTAGTATTAATACATGCAAAAGCATAAACAAAAAACGGATATGTATGTCTAAGAAAAAAGATGCATCAGAACAGAGAGATTTTGAAGGTCAACGACCTAACGAAGACCTGTTGTTTGTCTTTCGACGCCACCCAATCGCCATGCGAAAAGGGTTCTACCTGTTGCTTGGTAGCCTCGTCATTACTGCAATTCCACCGCTCATCTGGCAAGAAAACCTCGAACTGTTCTTGCTACCAGTGTTTGGTTTTGCACTCGGCCTCATTTTGTTCTTCTATCACTATATAATGTGGTATTTCACCATCTACGTAGTGACCAGCGAGCGTATTCGCCAAATCACTCAGAAGGGATTTTTCGGGAAAGATGTTGTCGAGCTTCGGCTGTCTAAAATTCAGAACATAAGCTATAATATACCAGGGTTCTCTGGAGAGATTTTTGGTTTCGGAACCATAGTTATCCAGACGTTCGTAGGGGATCTTGTTATCCGTAATGTTGAACATCCCGAAAAAACGTATAACAAATTGCAAGACGCTGTAAGTACAGTTGTTGAAACGCAAGGAGAACATGAAGAAATTATCTAAACTAAGCTTCAAGAAGAAACAGCCTGAAGCTCCAGCCGGTCGTATTACAACCGACACTTTGGCCGAACACCGCCAGCAAGTTTTAGCGGGCGGTCGTAAATTTAAGTACCCAGTACAATATGCGCGTCACAAATTGGTGATGAACGCTATCATTATCATCGTTGCGGCGATTATTATCTTACTTGGTACAGGCTACTGGTTGCTCTACCAAGCTCAAAACACTAGCGACTTTATGTACCGGGTGACAAAGGTAGTACCTGTACCAGTGGCTGAAATTGATGGTGAACACGTTCGCTACAGCGAATACCTAGTGAAATTCCGCAGCAACCTACATTACCTTGTTGAAAAAGAACAAGTAGACATTACAACTGAAGACGGTAAGCGCCAAGTAGAGTTTATTAAAGACCAAGCAATGCAAGACGCTATTGCCGACGCCTTTGCTGCTAAAATTGCTAAGGAAAAAAACCTTTCGGTTACCGGCGCTGACCTTGAAGCGTACTTAAAGCAACAACGTCAATCAAGCGATGGTAATGAAGTGAGTGAATCAACCTATAACGCTGTTATTCTTGATTACTACGGTTGGTCACCTGATGAATATCAACAAGCAATGAAAACAAAGTTGCTTCGCCAAAAGGTTGCATACGCCGTTGACCAAACTGCTGAAACTGTTTCAAAGAACGTCGAAGCAACCATTGCTGCTGGCAATACTGACTTATCTGCTATTGCAAACACTATCAACGCTGATGGCAAAAAGTCTGTCGTATTTTGGCCAGCTGCCTGGGTTCCACTTGATAACCAAGACGGTGGACTTGCCGTTGCGGCTGCAAAGCTTGAGGTAGGCCAAGTATCTAAGGCAATTAAGACAACCGCTGGTGATGGCTACTACTATGTAAAACTCGTCGAAAAGAACGATGCCCAAGTGCGTTACGAATACATTCAAGTACCACTCAGCGCCTTTGATGACATGCTTCAAAAAGCAAAAACTGACAAGAAGATTACTCAGTACATTAACTTAGTTGTTGTAGACAACCAAACTGAACAAACCGAATCAACTAAACCATAGGAGGGTAGTATATGTTTAGCGTCCCTGCGCTTAATTACAGTTACGATGCACTCGAAGATTATATTAGTGCTGAAATTATGCAGCTTCACCACGATAAGCATCACCAAGGCTACGTGGATAAATTAAATGCTGCTATTGAAAAATATCCTGAACTTCAGGGCGAAGCAGTTGAAGATTTACTCGTAAAGCTCGACTCACTACCCGATGACATTCGTACAACTGTTCGAAATAACGGTGGTGGACATTACAACCACTGTTTGTTTTGGTTATGGATGTCACCGCAAGGTGGGGGACAGCCATCTGGTCCGCTTTTAGATGCTATTTTACAGAGGTATGAAACCTTCGAAAACTTCATAGAAGAATTTACGGCAAAAGCAGTTGGTTTGTTTGGAAGCGGCTGGGTTTGGCTACAGCCAAATATGGATATCGTTACCACGGCTAACCAAGACTCGCTGTTAAGTAAAGGTGAAGCTGCACCGCTTCTCGGCCTTGATGTATGGGAACACGCGTACTACCTAGACTACAAAAACAAACGTCCGGATTACATTGCCGCTTGGTGGAATGTCGTGAACTGGCCGGTTGTTGAAGAACGTTTCGACGCCTCGAAATAATATGAGAAAGGACCCTACTAGTGCGTCGAAACGCACGTTCGGGTCCATATTCTCAGAGTGTAACGGGAACGCTACCTTGTGTTGCTGTAATTTCTTGACCTGTTGACCCATGCATATGAGCGAGCGACGGGTCGCCAGCTCATCGCGAATGCTGAAACGACGAAGATGGCGACGTCGTACAGTACGTGTGCGATGATTGCAGTGAGCAGCCCGTAGTTGAACATGAGGTAGAAGAAGACCATCCCGATGAACCATGAGTTCACCCAGGAGAAGAATCCGTTACCCTCGTGCCCATCTCGGAACGACCCGTTGGCGCTGATGATTGCCGCGCCAATGACCCAGCTTGCAGGGTGAAACAGGTAGTCGTGCAGTGCGCCGAACGTGGCCCAATCCGCAACCGGAATCAGGAAGGACTCGTAAGCCCACTTGAGAAGTCCGAATGTGATGAAGTTGAAGAACGGCAGGGTAATCATGGCGACGGAGAACCGAAGCCAACGATAGATCAACTCTTCGAAGATGCCAGCGTTCAGGCTGACCCAGACGCCATGCCCCAGTACGAAGCCGGGGGAGTAGTCTCGTGGAATACGGCTGGTGATGATGCCGGCGAGAAGCGTAACCGCAACTCCCCAGACAAAAATGAACCAGACCTTCCCCAAGCCCTCGAAAGGACTTTCGTTACGTGACCACAGCTCGTTGATACTGAACAGCGCGTAGTCTTCCCAGAAGATGCAAAGCACCAGGAAGATGCCCAACATGCCCAGGAATGCACGAACGTACAGATACGTAATCGTTACCGCATCAACATCGTGGATGTTCACTTGTTCTTTGCTGCGCGACACAGCACTCCTTAAAAGAAGAAGAGGGTACGCCAAATGGATATCTGGCATAGAAAGTTACAATAACAGAGGTAAATGTTCGACCAGCTACCTCCGCGAGGAGTCTCTGATTGATATATTATACTATATTTATTAAAATAAATCAAGTATATGAGATTATTTTTATGCATGAAGAAGCCCCTCGGGGCATCCTCGACTCTTTCGAGAAGGATGCCCGTTGGGGCTTTTTGATTCACTCTTCATCCGGAAGGAGGACGAGCTTATCTTTTATGTAACTGAGGTCCTGCAAACTTGCTTGGGTGATGCTGTAAGCAGTGTACGGCGGCTGCCGCATCTGCTCGATAGGCGGCACGAGGACATTGTCTGTGTGGTCGTCATCGACAAAGTTCACCGCTGCTTCCCAGTAAGCCACAATCCGCTCGCGCGTGTAACCTCTGGTAACTTGAATGAAGCAGTGCTCGTTCTCAGAAGGCCCCAAGTGGCGCGTGCGCACACTTGTTTGGCCGTGATACTGAACGACGATTCGGTTCTTTTTGTACAGCCAGAAGTGCCGAAGCCCTTCTGTTTTTCTGCTCAACACGTCATCGAAGCTCTTGAAAGTGACCCGATGGCCATCTTCGAACTTGATAGTCGCTGAATTACTGTCGGTTGTCACGGATGTGGCAACAGGCCGGAAATCTGGCATGATGCCTCCTTGGGTAGGGTAAATCCGTGCTTGGCGGATTAGCGCCGTGCCATCATGCTGTTGCGCAGTGTTTCGGCGAAGGCTTCTACTTCCGCCTTGGCTGCCGGCTGGCTCAACACCTCGACACCTGGATACCTCTGGTTGATGCGGAAGTAATCCACGTAACCGAAGAACCCTCGACCACGGGGTGGAATGACGAGCAGGTGCTCGTGTGACTTTCTCGAAGTACGACCGATGGTGAAGGCCTGTTCGTGCTTGTCGCGCTGGTCGCTAAAGAACGTCGGCATCGAACGGTCTCGCCGCTCATTGCCGATGGCCTTCTTGACCATGTCGATGATCTCAGCGCCCGTCATTGGACGCGAGAACTCTACCTTTACGCTTACTGTGGAGCTCATGATGGTTCTCCTTCAGTGATAGGGAAGTAGGACAATGCAGAAATCCGTTGTTGATACAGACCTCATTTTTAGTGAATGTGCGAGTATTTTTTCTAAAACTTAAAAACAAATAAAGAATACCACACTTTGTGGTATCTATAAAATAATTTTTTGGCGGGCCGTAGCAGAGCAAGTATGGAACTATTTTGCTTGTGAAAAGTAGTAAGCCCCGCCGATACGGGACTCACTGAGAGTTCAACCGCTGCCGGCAGGGCTATTGTTTATGATGCTGACGTGCCCAGTTGAGACTGTGCAATGCCGCGATGGTAGCAACGTCGATGGCACGACGGCTTCCGTAGACGGGAGTTCTTATCGCTTGTTCCGCAATCTCCTCGAGAGTAATATCCTCCGGACCACTCAAGAGACGCTTCTCGTCATCGACGCGAATTGATGCGTAACGCACAACCATAATCATGGCTGCTTTTTTGGACTCGCTTAAGGGTGCAAGCCTTTCTATTGGAGGTGCACTCAGTGCGATTAAGCCGATAGCAACTCGTTCGCTGTCAGTATTTAGGGTGTGCTCAAGCGAAGCGCGCAGCGTGTAATGAAATGCTTCATGAAGCGCTTCTACTTCGCTGGAGTTAAGAGAGGGGGCAGTGGCCATCATCTTTTTCCTTTGTTCATACCTCACGGACTTTCCGTGATATAAATAAAAATACCACATTTAGTGGTATTTGTAAATAATTACTTGGCGGGCCCGACCGGATTCGAACCGGCGATCTTCTCCGTGACAGGGAGACGTGATAGGCCAGCTTCACTACGAGCCCGTATGGATTCTTCGGAAGAAGATACGGATGGCCTTTATAGACAACTGCCTATAAGCTCGTACAATCTTAACACCCATCGGGGTTAAATACAAGATGTGCAGTAGGGAAGTCTATAGGATTCTCTCAGCTGGCCGTGTTATATGGCCTGTGGCCATTTACCACATCGTCACCTCGGAAAAATATACCAAGGTATATTTTTCACTCGCATCCTCGTGTTATACTTATTCAGTAAAGCGGGAGGCGCACGCCGTTATAGCTCAGCTGGTAGAGCGGCGCTTTCGTAAAGCGTAGGTCTCCGGTTCAATCCCGGATAACGGCTCCACATTGTTATGCTAAAAGATACCATCACTCATTCATTTAAAGAACTTATTACAAACCGTTATCTAACGGTTCTTTCTGCGGTCACTATTGTTTTAGCCGTAGCCTTTGTTATCTACATTGGTTTCGTGGTTCGCCCAAGCGAATTGCAACTCGTAACGCACTACACAGCCTACGGGGTGACGCACTTGTACCGCGACCAATGGTTCTACCTCTTAAGCTTCGGCGCATTCGCGATTATTATCGCCCTCATTAACATCGGCATGGCACTCAAGGTGTTCCTTACAAAAGGCCACCCACTTGCAATTATGTTTGCCTGGTTCGGTATCGGCATTATGGTGTTCGCCTGGTTAACGAGTTTCTCGATTATTAATGTCTGGTCACCGCTTTAACCATGGTTGACCTCGAACTTCCTCTTGGTAAACGAACCAAGATGTATCGATTCTTTGAAATGGTGCCGGCTATTATTAGTTACGGTGCCTTTGTTCTCTTAATTGTTCTTTCGATTGTATCGCCACTGCTTGCAGCTAT
>Ga0247812_10000817_pt1 | contig 17947 bp, 16 predicted proteins | sample UWRJL149409B1_FD_178011 | JGI IMG/M metagenome (GOLD analysis project Ga0247812, IMG submission 178011) | Plant litter microbial communities from Arlington Agricultural Research Station in Wisconsin, United States - UWRJ-L149-409B-1 | ecosystem: Environmental > Terrestrial > Plant litter >...
CGAAAGGCGAGGGCCACCAGCACCACATGTGGCAGAGCCTGCGCACAAACGACATCCAGATGGTCTCGACCGACCACTGCCCGTTCTGCATGAAGGGCCAGAAAGACATGGGTCTCGGTGACTTCTCGAAGATTCCGAACGGGATCGGCTCGGTCGAGCACCGCATGGACCTCATGTACCAGGGCGTTGTGAACGGCAACATCTCGCTCGAGCGCTGGGTCGAGGTCACCTCGACGACCCCTGCCCGCATGTTCGGAATGTACGGCAAGAAGGGCGTCATCCAGCCCGGTGCCGATGGCGACGTCGTCATCTACGACCCGAACGGCCACACGTCGATCGGCGTGGAGAAGACCCACCACATGAACATGGACTACTCGGCCTGGGAGGGCTACGAGATCGACGGTCACGTCGACACCGTGCTCTCGCGCGGCAAGGTCGTCGTCGACGATAACCAGTACCTCGGCACGAAGGGCGACGGCAAGTACTTCAAGCGTGGCCTCAGCCAGTACCTGATCTAGATCTTCCCGTTCAGCGGCACGACAGAAAGAGCACCATGGATTTCGGAGCAGTACTTCAGACGAACCCGCCGGCATCGCGCACCGTTGCGCTGGCCAAGCTCGCCGAGCAGCACGGGTTCAGCCACGTGTGGACGTTCGACTCGCACCTGCTCTGGCAGGAGCCCTACGTCATCTACAGCCAGATCCTCGCCGAGACCCGGCGCGTGATCGTCGGCCCGATGGTGACCAACCCGGCCACCCGCGACTGGACCGTCACGGCCTCGACCTACGCGACCCTCAACGAGATGTACGGCAACCGCACCATCTGCGGAATCGGCCGCGGTGACTCCGCCGTCCGCGTCACCAATGGCAAGCCGACAACACTGAAGGATCTGCGCGAATCGATCCACGTCATCCGTGAACTCGCGAACTCCCGTCCGGTCGAATACAACGGCGCGACGCTGCAGTTTCCGTGGAGCACCGGATCGACCCTGGATGTCTGGGTCGCCGCCTACGGACCGCTCGCGCTCAAACTGACCGGCGAGGTCGGCGATGGCTTCATCCTGCAGATGGCTGATCTGGATGTCGCGGAGTGGATGATCAAGACGGTCCGCCAGGCCGCCGAGAACGCCGGTCGTGACCCGATGGCGGTGAAATTCTGTGTTGCAGCGCCGATGTACATCGGCGACGACTGGGAGCACATGAGAAACCAGAATCGCTGGTTCGGCGGGATGGTCGGCAACCACGTCGCCGACATCGTCGCGAAGTACGGCGAGGGCTCTGCTGTTCCGAAGGCGCTCACCGACTACATCAAGGGACGCGAAGGCTACGACTACAACGAACACGGCCGCGCGGGCAACTCGCACGCCGACTTCGTGCCCGACGAGATCGTTGACCGCTTCTGCCTGCTCGGTACGGCCGAGCAGCACATCGAGAAGCTCACAGCTCTTAAGGAACTCGGTGTCGACCAGTTCGCCGGCTACCTGCAGCACGACAACAAGGAAGAAACGCTCCGGGTGTACGGCGAAACGGTCATCCCGGCGCTGAGTAACCACATCGTGGCGAAGGCATGACCCCTCGACACACGCAGGGACCCAGCCGGTTTCGACCGATCGGCTGGGGAGTTCTCGGTGTTGTCGCGCTGCTCGGTGCGTGGGAACTCTACAAGTTCCTCGGGCCGGCTCAGGGTTTCGTCGTCGGGGCTACCGCCGGCGAAACCGGGTCCGGTGTCATGCTGCTCCCGCGCACCAATGACCGTGCAATGCCACATGTCTGGGACATGGTCGCGCGCCTCTTCCAGTCGACGAGCGGCGGAGACACCCCGCCGCTCATCGTCCCCGTGATCACGGCCGGACTGCTCACTCTTGGCATTGCCGCGGCTGGCTGGCTCATCGGCGTGATCGTCGGGGCCGTTCTCGGCGCCGTCATGCAACGCTGGCGCCTGGCGGAGTGGGGTCTGCTTCCCTGGATCGTGGTGAGCCAGACTGTCCCACTTATCGCCTTCGCCCCCATCATCAGCAGCCTCGGCACACAACTCGATCGTGATGGATTCCCGTGGCCACAGTGGCTGTCGGTCGCCGTCATCGCGTCCTATCTCGCGTTCTTCCCGGTCGCGATCGGTGTGCTCCGCGGGCTCGACTCTCCCGACCGCATGCACCTCGATCTCATGCGCAGCTATGCCGCCGGCTACTGGGCAACGCTCTTCCGTCTTCGCCTTCCGGCGGCTGTCCCGCATATTCTTCCCGCGTTGCGTCTCGCGGCGGCGAGTGCCGTTGTCGGAGCCGTCGTGGCCGAAGTGTCCATCGGCATGCGCGGCGGTATCGGCCGAATGCTTATTCAACTCGCCGGTCAGGGATCGAGCGATCCCGCGGCTCCGTGGGGCCCGACGCTCGGCTCGGTCGCGCTCGGCCTTGTTGCCGCTGGCACTGTCGCCCTCATCGGCGCCGGACTGAAGAATTACCGCAGGGGAGAGGCAACAGTATGACGAACGAGAACCTGGCCGTCCGGGCATCCGGAGTCAGCAAGACCTTCCCCACGAAGGCCGGCGACGTCGTCGCACTCACCGGAGTCGAGCTCACCGTGGAGGCTGGCGAGTTCGTCTCGCTCATCGGCCCGTCCGGCTGTGGCAAGTCGACGCTGCTTCGCCTCATCGCCGATCTCGATGGTGCGACGTCTGGCGAGCTCGAGATCTTCGGCAAGCCCGCCGCGAAGGCGCGCATCGACCAGGACTACGGAATCGCGTTCCAGCAGGCGGGGCTGCTGCCCTGGCGCACCGTGGGCGGCAACATCGCCCTTCCGCTCGAGCTCCACGGCATGGCGAAGACCGCCCGAGCGACACGGGTCACGGAGCTTGCCGAACTCGTCGGTCTCACCGACTTCATCGACCGCTACCCCGACCAGCTCTCCGGCGGAATGCAGCAACGCGTCGCTATTGCGCGAGCCCTCGCCGAGCAGCCGCGACTGCTGCTGATGGACGAGCCGTTCGGGGCTCTCGACGAGATGACCCGCGAATACCTGCAGGCCGAGCTCACCCGTATCGCGGGGGAGACCGGTGCCGCAGTGGTGTTTGTCACCCACTCCATCCCCGAGGCTGTCTTCCTCTCTGACCGCGTGGTTGTCATGAGTCCGCGCCCCGGCCGCATCACCGACATCATCACGACGTCGCTCGGCGACGTTCGCGACGAGGCGCTTCGCGAGTCACCGGCCTACTTCGAACGGGTGACCGCGGTGCGCGAAGCGCTGCACGGTGCGCCCGTCGAAAGGGCGAACGAGCGGTGACGATGCACAGGGACGGATTCACCCCTCCCGGCTGGGTGCGCGTCGTCGCCCCCGTCGCCGTCGGAGTAATCATTCTCGCCCTCTGGATCCTCATCGTCGATGTGCTCGAAGCGGCCCCGCGAGCCCTGCCGAGCCCTGTCGCGATCATTGAAGAGTTCATCAAGCGATTCGGCATCATCAGTGAAGACATGGGGATCACCGCGAGCAACGCCCTCATCGGCCTCGCGGTCGGCACAATCGTCGCGATCCTTGCCGCGGCGCTCGCCGCGACCTTCCGCCCGATCGACGGCATGCTCGCACCGCTCGTTGCGTCGATCGCCGTTGTGCCGATCGTCGCGCTCACTCCGATCCTCAACACCATGTTCGGAGCCTCGAGCCAGTTCGGCCGCCTGTCGGTGGCCGCAATCGCGGCCTTCGTCCCCGTGTTCGTCAACGTTCTCCGTGGTCTGCGGCAGACGCGCCCGGTCCATCGCGACCTGATGCGGGCATCCGCTGCGTCCGGAATGCAGACGTTCCGGGTGCTGACATTGCCAACCGCGCTGCCGTACCTGCTCTCGGGCATTCGCATCGCGAGTTCGATCGCCGTTATCGCGGCTCTCGTCGCCGAGTATTTCGGTGGACCGGCTGACGGTATCGGCACCTCGATCGCGACCTATGCGAAGTCGGGCCGCGCATCGCTCGCCTTCGCCTACGTGGCTGGCGGCATCGCCATCGGCCTCGCACTCTTTCTCGTCACGTCACTTCTTGAACGGGTCGCGACGAGAAGAAAGCCGGTCTGACCGGGAACCCCTGCACCATCCCTTCCAATCCGCACCACGAAAGGACCAGCATGAGAAACAGCATTCGACGCGGCATCACAGTTGCCGCCGTCACCGTCGTTTCGGCCATCGCCCTGAGCGCTTGCGCCGGCACGACCGATCCCGGTACCGACTCAGAGGACTTCGAGCCGCTCACCGATATCTCGCTGCAGCTGCAGTGGCTTCCGCAGAGCCAGTTCGCGGGCTACTACGTTGCTCTCGACAAGGGCTACTTCGAGGAGGAAGGCTTCGACAACGTCGACATCATCCCCTCGGGTGGTGACATCGTTCCGCAGGACGCCCTCGTGAATGGCGACGTCGACTTCGCGGTCGCCTGGGTACCGAAGGTACTCGGAACGCTCGAGGCCACCGGCGCAGAGCTCACCGACATCGCGCAGGTCTACCAGAAGTCCGGAACGATGCAGGTCTCGTTCAAGGGTGACGGCGTCGAATCGGTCGCAGACTTCGAGGGCAAGCGCATCGGCTCGTGGGGCTTCGGAAACGAGTGGGAGATCTTCGCCGCAATGGCTGCTGAGGGGCTCGACGCCTCTAGCGTCTCCATCACGACGCAGGACTTCTCGATGAACGCACTGCTCGACGGCGACGTCGACGCGGCACAGGCGATGACCTACAACGAGTGGGCACAGATCCTCGAGGTCGAGAACCCCGAGACCGGCGAGCTCTACCAGCCGGAGGACTTCGATGTCGTGTCGTACGAGGACACCGAGGGTGCAATGCTCCAGGACGCCATCTGGGCCGACACCGAGCGCCTCGAGGACCCCGCCTACGCTGACGCCGCCGTGCGTTTCCTCAAGGCTGTCACCAAGGGCTGGGTCTTCGCCCGCGACAACCCGGAGGAAGCAGCGACGATCACCTACGACGCAGCGATCAACGCTGAAGCAGCCTTCCCCGTTGGACCGAACCACCAGCTCTGGCAGATGAACGAGGTCAACAAGCTCATCTGGGCTGGCGGAGACTTTGGCCTCATCGACGAAGCTGCCTGGGACCAGACGGTCGCCGGCGCACTCTCGGCCAAGAACCAGGACGGCCTCGAGCTCATCCTGGACGAGCCCGCTGACTCCGCGTATTCGAACGAGTACATCGAGAAGGCACTCGCCGAGCTCGCCGACGAGGGAATCGTCGTCGACGGCGAATACACGCCGATCGAGGTCGTTCTCACCGCGGGCGGCCAGTAGGCCCCCGGCAATATCCTTGGGGTGGGCGGCATCCGTGTCGCCCACCCTTCCTCTTCTAGGAGCAACAATGTCCGTGAATTCTTCTGACAACGAGCTGGTTCCGTCTGACGGCACCCTGGCCTACGACCTCGATCGTGCCCACGTCTTCCACTCCTGGAGCGCACAGGGAGCCCTCAAGCCCTTCGTCATTGCGGGCGGTGCGGGAAGCACCGTCTGGAACTTCGAGGGCGAGAAATTCCTCGACTTCTCGAGCCAGCTGGTCAATACGAACATCGGCCACCAGCATCCGGCCGTCATCGACGCCATCAAGACCCAGGCCGACATCCTCGCGACGGTCGCCCCCGCGACGGCCAACCTCGCGCGCGGCGAAGCAGCCAAGCGCATCCTCGGATACGCCGGACCACAGTTCGGCAAGGTCTTCTTCACCAACGGTGGTGCGGATGCCAACGAGAACGCCATCCGCATGGCCCGCCTGACCACGGGGCGCGACAAAGTGCTGTCGACGTACCGTTCGTACCACGGCAATACGGGCGCCGCGGTGGTGGCGACCGGAGACTGGCGTCGGATTCCCAACGAGTACTCCCGCGGGCACGTGCACTTCTTCGGGCCGTTCGAGTACCGCTCCGAGTTCTGGTCGGATTCGCCGCAGCAGGAGAGCGAGCGCGCGCTCACGCACCTCGAGCGGGTCATCCAGTCGGAGGGTGCGGCGTCGATCGCCGCGCTGCTCATCGAGACGATCCCCGGCACCGCTGGCGTGCTCGTGCCGCCGCCCGGCTACCTGCGCGGGGTGCGCGACCTGTGTGACAAGTACGGCATCGTGCTCATCTTCGACGAGGTCATGTGTGGCTTCGGGCGTACCGGGGAGTGGTTCGCCTGGCAGGGCTTCAGCGACGAAGACGGCGACGTTGTTCCCGACCTGATCACCTTTGCCAAGGGCGTGAACTCCGGGTACGTGCCGACCGGCGGTGTCGTGATCTCCGAGTCCATCGCGAACGAGTTCGAGAACCAGGTCTTTCCTGGCGGACTCACCTACTCCGGGCACCCGCTCGCCATGGCATCTATCGTGGGAGCGCTCGACGCGATGGAAGCCGACGGCATCGTCGAGAACGCGAAGGCTATCGGCCGCGACCACCTCGCGCCCGGCCTCGCGGCCCTGGCCGAAAAGCACCCGCTCATCGGCGAGGTTCGCGGTGTCGGAGTGTTCTGGGCGCTCGATCTTGTCACCGACCCAGAAACGCGCGAACCGGTTTCGGCAACCACGATTCTCGAGTTGAAAAAAGAACTTCTCGCGAGAGGGCTGCTGCCGTTCGCGGCCGACAACCGCATTCACGTTGTACCGCCGTGCATCGTCACACCGGAGGAAGTCGCGACGGCTCTCGCTATCTACGACGAAGCATTCACGGCCGTGGAGAGCGCACTGGCGAGCGCCTGAGGGTCACAACCCTTTCGCCCTACTCGCGCGGCGATCCGCTGTGAGTAGGGCGATAGCTGCCACAATCGGCTCATGGCCAAAAAAGACAAGAAGTCCACGCCAGAGCTCCCTTCGCTGAGCAAGAAGAAGTCGGACGGCAAGAGCAAGCCGCTGAGCAAGAAGGCGACCCGCAAGTTCGAAGAGCGCGCCCTCGAGGCGAAGCGTGCCGCGCGCAAGGCCGCCAAGCAGGCCGAAGAGAAGATCGCCAAGAAGCAGGCGAAACTCGAGAAGGCCGCTGACAAGGCGCGCAAGCAGGTCATCGAAGACACCAGGAAGCTGCGCAAGAAGGCCGAGAAGAAGGTCGAAAAGCAGGCGGACAAGCTTCGAGCGGATGCCGCTTCCGCCGTCGCCGACCTCAAGGCGGCTCGCGAGAAGCCGACTGCCAAGAAGCCCGCTGCCGAGAAGCCTGCTGCGAAGAAGCCAGTAGCCAAGAAGCCAGTAGCCAAGAAGGCAGTAGCGAAGAAGCCCGCCGCCAAGCCTGCAGTCACGCCCGTCGTGACCAAGCCAGCGGCTAAGAAGCCCGCCCCCAGGCCAACAGCTGCCGACACGCGTGCCGCGGCATCCGCAGCGATGAAGCCGTCGGAGACCTGGACCGTCGTCGCTCTGCGTGCCCGCGCGCGCCAGTACGGACTCGTCGGTTACTCGTCAATGACAAAGTCGACCCTGCTCGAGCGCCTGCGCGAATACGAAAAGCCCGCGAGCTAGTCGAAAGAACGAACGGGTCGTGAAGTCCTACGGGCGTTCGACGTCCGCGATGAACTCGGCTTCGTCTTCTGGTTCGGCGCCGTATTCGTCGGCGTCCGTTGCCACCGCCGAGGCGATCGGCGGCTTCGGGCGACGGTCGTGCACGATGGCGCTCTGGTCGAGGTAGACCTCGGCCGGGCGTCCGGCATCCGACATCTTGATCGAGGAGATCCAGATCGCCTCGGGGTGCACGTCGATGCCGGCGCGAACGTCTTCCGCTGTGCGCAGCTTGGCCACGCGGTGGATGAGTTCGCCGACGATGACCAGTACGGCGACATCGGTCAGGCAGTACACGACCTGGATGCCGGTGGCCCAGCCGCCCCCGGTCGTGCAGATCTGCAGGAAGTACACGATCGGGTAGATCGACCAGGTGGCGATGAGCAAAATGAGTGCCTGGCGCAGAAGGCGGTAGGCCGCCGTCGTGAGCGACTTCTTCGACTGCAGTACAGCCCAGATGACGATCGCGTTAGCCGCGAAGAAGAAAACGAGGCTCACGAGGCCCCAGAGCTGCACGATCTCGGGATTGTTGACGTTATCGATGGCAAACGCGCCGATGTAGGCCGACAGCACAGCGAGGAACGTCGTGATGCAGACGAGGAACGTCGTGAGGCGTGAACCGGCTCCGACGAGGGCGCAGACGGCGACCAGTGCGACGCCGACGAGCGGAACCGCTACCGACCAGCCGAGGTAGTGCAGCGCGAAGGCATCGATGGCGGCGCCATTGGGAACGTATTCGCCGTCGACGAGGTCGTAACCGAGCCTGGATTGGGCAACCATTCCGGCGTAGTTGAGAAAGGCGATGCCGACCGCGCCGAGGCGCGAGATCGCGGTCGTGCGGTAACGCGGACCGACCTCGTTACGCGTCAGCCACGCACGGATGAAGGCAGAAAACAACGCGAGGCCGGCCGCCGACAGAAAGAACGAGACGAGCTGGTACTGCGATTCCGACAGGGTCGCCATCCACGGGTCGGAGTACTCCGCGATCACGCGCCGCCGCCACCGGGCTCGTTGGTGAAGAACATTCCACCCGCGCTGTTCGCTGATTTCATGAGCAGGTCGATCCACTCGCGATTGAGCTGCGGAACCCGGCTGCCGTTGAAGCGGTAGAAGAGGGGGATGGACGGGTGCAGCCAGACGCTGCTGCGCCCCGTGCCGGCTGATGAGGAATTGCTCCAGGAGAACAGGAAGCTCTCGTGCCGGCGAAGCTTGGCCGTAATCACGACCTGAAGGTGCATGAGGGCGCGATCATCAAAATCGACCTCGACCCCCGGACTGCCATACAGCAGAGTTCCCACGGACTGCTCCTTTGACTGGACCAGGCCGACCCCACACTGCCCGGAAGCTAACATCGTGCCACATACCCAGCGAAAAGAACGCCCAGATCGACCACGCGTGCAAATTGGGGCGTAGAATTGTCGGTTGTGCCGTCCACCAGTGAAACCCCGTTTGCGATTCCCGTCTTCGATCTCATGCATCGTCCGGGAGAAACTCGCGAACGCGAACTCGATGTGACCGTTCGGGAGGGCTTCGGTAACGCCCTCATCGGCGTTCGCGAGGGTGCAGAAATGCACCTCGATCTTCGTCTCGAATCACTGCACGACGGCATTCTCGTGTCTGCGGAAGTCGATTCCGTGGCCGCTGGAGAGTGCGGAAGATGCCTTATTGACATGGAACTACCGGTTCAAGTCGATATCCAAGAGCTTTTCGCGTATTCTTTCGACGAGGCTTTTGACTACACGGTCGTCGAGGATCACATCGATCTCGAGCCGTTGGTCAGGGATGCGGTAGTGCTGGCACTGCCGTTCCAACCGGTATGTCGCCCGGATTGCCCAGGACTCGATCCCGAAACAGGTGAGAGACTGGCCGATTTCCCGGACAGGAAACCCAAAGAAGTGCTGGACCCTCGCTGGTCTGCGCTCGCGGGCCTCCAGATGACCGATCCAGATGTTGAAGGTGGCACGAGCAAGTAATTGCCCGTGTGCCTATAGAGAGAAGAGAAGCTAATGGCTGTACCGAAGCGCAAAATGTCGCGGGCATCGACCCGCATGCGCCGCGCCCAGTGGAAGGCAACCGCCCCCACCCTGGTCAAGACCGTTGAGAACGGCAAGACCGTTTACAGCCTTCCGCACCGCGCGAAGGTCGTTGAGGACTCCGCTGGCACGCCCCTGTACCTGGAGTACAAGGGCCGCAAGGTCGCAGACGTTTAATTCACGTACTCGTACAACGAGTCGGCTCGTGATGGGGCAGGGTTCATGACCGGACTCTCACCCACACGGGCCGATTTGTCGTTGGTTCTTGGCGTCGAAATCGGCGAAGACCTGCTGCAGCTCGCCCTCACGCATCGTTCCTGGGCGTATGAGAACGGCGGGGGTGCGCACAATGAGCGCCTCGAGTTCCTTGGCGACTCGATTTTGGGGCAGGCCGTCACGGTCATGCTCTACACCGAGAACCCGACCCTCGACGAGGGCGAACTCGCGAAGCGCCGCGCCAGCCTGGTATCCAGTGTTGCGCTCGCTGAAGTAGCCCGCACGATCGGGCTCGGTGCCCACGTGCTGCTCGGCCGCGGAGAAGAACTCACCGGCGGTCGAGACAAGTCGTCGATCCTCGCGGACTCCGTCGAGGCTCTCATCGGCGCGACCTACATCTCCCGCGGTGGAGACGAGGCAACGGCTCTCGTGCTGCGGCTCATTCGTCCGCTGCTCGACAACCCCGAACGTTTCGGCGCATCGATGGACCCGAAGACGAGCTTGCAGGAGCTTGCCGCGCGCCTCGGCCGCGGCGTCCCGAGCTACACGATCACCGACACCGGCCCCGATCACCTCAAGCGATTCCACGCGACCGTTCTGCTCGGCGGCGATGCCGTTGCCACCGGCGAGGGCTCGAGCAAAAAGCACGCCGAGATGGCCGCAGCGCTCAGCGCGTGGACGCTGCTCGGCGACCCGCCAAAGTAATACCCCGTGCCAGAGCTTCCCGAGGTCGAGGTCGTGCGTGCCGGACTCGAGCCGGCCGTGACCGGTGCGGTCGTGGCATCCGTCACCGTCTACGACGAACGGTCGCTGCGTCGCCACCCCGGACCGAGCGAAGACTTCATCGATCGACTCACGGGTCGCACGATCCTGTCGGCCGAGCGTCGCGGAAAATTTCTCTGGATGCCACTGCTTCAGACGTCACTGGCCGGCGATACCCCGGAAGCCCTCGTCGTGCATCTCGGCATGAGCGGGCAGGTGCTGCTGCGCGATCGCGAGACCGATGACAATCTCACCCGCATCCGCCTCGAGCTCGACCACCCGCAGCACGGCGCCCTCCGCCTGAACTTCGTCGATCAGCGGATCTTCGGGTCGATGGCGATCGACGACCTCGCTCCGACCGCCGATCACCCGCTGCAGCTCGTGCCGTCGGCGGTGGCCCACATTGCCCGCGATCCACTCGACGCGAGGTTCGACGACCGCCTGTTCTTCGAGCGGCTGTCGCGACGCAACTCCGGCATCAAACGGGCGCTACTCGACCAGACGCTCATCAGCGGTATCGGCAACATCTACGCCGACGAGTCTCTCTGGGCATCGCGCATCCACTACGAGCAGTCGGCGTCGTCGCTGAGCCGAGCGAAGGCAAAAACGCTGCTGCACGAGGTTCGCCTCGTTCTCGAAAAAGCTCTCGGCGAGGGCGGTACGAGCTTCGATGCCCAATACGTGAACGTCAACGGCGCATCCGGCTACTTCTCGCATTCGCTCAATGCCTACGGGCAGCAGGGAACGCCGTGCTCACGCTGCGGTCGCTTGCTCGAGCGCGAGTCGTTCATGAATCGCGGCTCGCACTTCTGCCCGTTCTGCCAGAAGCTGCGCCCGGTTGCCTGACCAGAACTGACCCGGGCTAGAGCAGGCGCTTCCAGGCGCCCTCGTAACCAATGGGGACAAAACCGACCTCCTCGTTGACGTCGAGCATGAAGCGGTTTTCCTCGGCGTTCCAGGTGATAACCGACGGAAGCCCGGGAAACTCGTTCTGCAGGTTCTCGAGGTTGGCGACCTTGAGCAGCATGCCGAGCTTGTGCCCGCGGTGGTCGCGCAGCACGAGCGTGTCGTCCTGGAAGACCGGGCGGGAGCGCTCGAACGGCACGGCGAGCGTCGTGTAACCGGCGAGCTTTCCGGTCGGCACGTGTTCGACGACGGCCGTGAGCATGTGGCGCGCCTTCGCGTAGTTCGCCTCGTTACTGACGACGCGCTCGACCGTGTAGACGTCTTCCGGCTGCTCGAGCCCGGCTGAGGGGGCATCCGTGCTCATCCGTGTGTAGAGCATCGCGATCTGCTCGAGCCACTTCTGGGGCGTCGCGCCCACCCAGTGGTGCAACCGATAGTCGGCCCCGGAGCGAGCGGATGCCGCCTCCACCCGAGCGCGTAACCCGGCGCCGTCGAGGGGGAGGGCCAGCCGGCTCGCGCGCTCGACCTGCTCGAGGGTGAACCCCCGCGACAGCAGAAAGGTGACCTCGGGGTTCTCGCGGGGGACCGAACCGAACCCGGTGGGGGAGTCGAGTCGCGGGCCGTCTGCCGTTTTCGACACCGCGTAGGTAATGATCCGGCTTCGGCCGTCTTCGCGCACCAGGTTGTCGAGGTGATCCGCGAGGGCCGTGCCGATGCCGCGGCGGCGATAGTCGGGAAGCACGTCGACCCGCTCGACGGCAACCTCGTCGTCGGTGATGATCCAGTCGTAGACGGCACGGGCGACGATGCGCCCATCAACGCGAACACCGAAGAGGCGACGCGGATTGGAGGGGTCCTTGAAGAACGGCAGAACGTCGGCGACGGTCTGCGACATCTCGGTGGTGCCGTAGCCATCGTTTTCGACGATCGACATGATCTCGACCGTTGCGGCGAAGTCGGCGGCATCCGGAGCATCGGCGCTCTCGGGAACCGTCAGTTCGACAATCTCGTACATAGTCATGGTGGTCACTTTCCGTGCCGCGGATCTCCCCGGGGCAGCCGACCAGAATACAACCGGTGCGCGGAAAACGGCACGGATTGAGACCCAAGCGTTGCCTACACGGGCGACGTCGCGAGGCACGGTACCGTAGACCCAGACATTTCGGCAGCTCACGAGGGAGGAACGGCGACTTGTATCTCAAGAGCCTCACCCTCAAGGGCTTCAAGTCATTCGCTCAACCCACGACGTTCGCGTTCGAGCAGGGTGTGACCTGTGTTGTCGGGCCGAACGGCTCAGGCAAGAGCAACGTTGTCGACGCGCTCGCTTGGGTCATGGGCGAGCAGGGCGCAAAGACCCTGCGCGGCGGCAAGATGGAAGACGTCATCTTCGCTGGGACGGCGACCAAGGGTCCGCTCGGGCGGGCCGAGGTCATCCTCACGATCGATAACTCCGACGGCGCGCTTCCGATCGATTACACCGAGGTTGCGATCAGCCGAACGCTGTTCCGCAACGGCGGAAGCGAGTACGCCATCAACGGCGACAGCTGCCGGCTGCTCGACGTGCAGGAGCTGCTGAGCGACTCCGGTCTCGGCCGCGAGATGCACGTCATCGTCGGGCAGGGCCAGCTCGACAACGTGCTTCGAGCGACACCGGAAGACCGTCGCGGATTCATCGAAGAAGCCGCCGGCATCCTGAAACACCGTCGTCGTAAAGAAAAGACCATTCGCAAGCTCGACGCGATGCAGGCGAACCTCACCAGGCTCTCCGACCTCGCCGGTGAGATCCGTCGCCAGCTCAAGCCCCTCGGACACCAGGCCGAGATCGCCAAGGAAGCCCAGTCGATCGCGAGCATCGTGCGCGACGCGCGTGCCCGACTGCTCGCCGACGAAGTGGTTGAGCTGCGCACCGCGATCACGCAGTCGAGCCGCAGCGAGAGCGAGCGCAAGACAGAACGCATCGTCCTGCAGGAACAGCTCGACCAGAACAAGCTGCGCATGGCGCGCATCGAGCAGGCGCAGGTCGGGGATGCCGTCGACCTGTCCCGCAGAACGGCTTTCGGCCTCGAGTCGGTGCAGGAACGCCTGCGCGGGCTCTACTCGCTCGCCAACCAGCGGCTGTCGCTGCTCGGGCAGCAGGCCGAGGTAGCCGATTCGACGTCGGGCGTGACGAGCTCGATGGTGGCCGACGCCCGCGACGAGGCCGAGCGGCTCTCCGAGACCATCGCCGAGGCCGACCAGGCCTGGCGTGAGGCGCAGTCCGCGACCGCCGAAGCGCGCGCCAACCTCGACGCGCTCGACGAAGAGATCGCGCACCAGAGCTCGCTCGTCTCCCGACACGACCTCGAGATCTCCAAGCTCACCGGCCAGGCCGACACCGCGGCCTCCCGTCTGGCTGCGGTGCGCGGCGAGGTACTGCGCCAGCAGAACGCGCTCGACGCCGCAAAGGAACGTGGCGTCGCGGCCCAGGCGCACCTCGCGACGATCGAGAGCACCGCAACCCTGAGCGACGAGAGTGAAACCGACCTCGACGGGCTGTACCAGACCGCACAGGCCGAGGTGGCATCCGCTGAAACCGAGATCGAGAAGCTGCGCGAAGAACTGCACGGCCACGAGCGCGAGCGCGATGCCCTCGGTGCCCGGGTTGGCGCCCTCTCGCTCGCGCTCGACCAGAAAGACGGTTCGAGCGCGCTCGTTGCCGCGCGCCTCGACGGCATCCGCGGACTCGTCGCCGAACACGTGCAGGTGCAGCCCGGGTACGAGGCAGCGATCGCTGCGGCCCTCGGGTCGCTTGCTGACGCCGTGCTCGCCGATGACCGCGAAGCGGGGCTCGCCGCCATCGCGCACGCCGAAAACGACCAGCTCGGTCGCATCGAACTCTTGCTCGCCGACGCCGGCGGAACCCTCGGGAACGCCGGTGATCTCGGCGACGGAGCGGTCGCGTCTCAAAGCGTCGTCACCGCACCGTCCGGCGTGCTCGCGCTGCTGTCCCGCGTGGTCATCGTCGACGATCTCGACATCGCCCGCCGGGTCTGGGGCGCGCTCGCCGCGGAATTCCCCTCCGACACCACCGTCATCACCCGCGCGGGAGACGTGCTCAGCCAGTTCGTGCTGCGCGGCGGCTCCGGGGCAAAACGCTCGCGTCTCGAACTCGTTGCCGACCGCGACGCCGCGCAGGACCGCCTTACCGAGGTCAGCTCGCTGATCGAGCGGGCCCGTTTTGCGCTCGCCGAACAGCGCGGAACCGTGCAGGTCGCCAAGGAGCAGTCGGTTCGCGCTCTCGCGAGCCTGCGGGAGTTCGACTCACAGCTCGCCGCCCAGACCGAGCAGCTCAACCGCGCCCGGGTGCAGGTCGAGGCTGCCGAGGCCGAGGCCGAGCGACTCGAACGCGGACTCGCGTTGGCCGGCGAGACGGTTGCGGATGCCGTGACCGCCGTCGACCGCGCCCAGTCAGAACTCGATCAGGCCAGGTCGCGACCTCGTCCGATCCTCGATGTCGCCGCGCGCGACGGCTTGTCGGTGGAACTCGATGCGGCTCGTGAGCGCGAGGTCGAAGCGCGACTACAGGTGGAGACCGCTCGCGAGCGGGTACGTGCGCAGGAACTCCGCGCCGTACAGCTCGCCCAGCAGCTCGACGCCGAACGCGCCGCCGCAGAAGAGGCAGCTCGGCGAGCCGTCATCCGTCGTCGCCAGGTGGAATCAGCGCAGGGCGTTCTCGCAGCGCTCCCCGCAGTGCTCGACGCCGTCGACCGGTCGGTCTCCGAGGCGCGCGTGAAGCTCGCCGCGGCAGAGGCCGAGAGGCTGCACCAGAACGAAGAACTGTCGGAACTTCGGCGCCAGGAGAGCCTTCTTCGCGAGCGCCTCACGAGCGTGAGCGATGACGTGCACGGGCTCGAGATGCAGATCTACGAGAAGAAACTGCACCTGTCGAGCCTGCTCGAGCGCGCGGGAGAAGAGCTCGGCCTCGTCGAGGACGTGCTCGTCGCCGAATACGGCCCGGAGCAGCTCGTGCCGGTAGACGCGCTGCTCCCGTCCGAGCCGACTCCGTCCCCTGAGCTTGTCGAAGGGTCGTCCCCTGAGCCGACCCCCACTCCGTCCCCTGAGCCTGCCGAAGGGCCGCCGGCCGGCATCCCGTTCGTCCGTGCCGAGCAGCAGGCCCGCCTCGCTCGCGCCGAGCGCAAGATCGCGCAACTCGGACGAGTCAACCCGCTCGCTCTCGAAGAGTTCGCCGCGCTCGAGCAGCGTCACAAGTTCCTCACCGAGCAGCTCACCGACCTGACGAACACGCGCAAAGACCTGCTCACGATCATCGAAGAAATCGACGAGAAGATGCAGGACATCTTTGCAAGCGCGTTCGACGACACGAGGGCGGCGTTCAACCAGGTCTTCCCGGTGCTCTTCCCGGGAGGTACGGGAAGCATCTTCCTCACCGACCCCGACAACCTGCTCACCACCGGTATCGAGGTCGCGGTGCGTCCGGCCGGCAAGAAGATCGAACGCCTATCGCTGCTCAGCGGTGGAGAGCGATCGCTCGCGGCCGTCGCTCTGCTCATCGCGATCTTTAAGGCGCGCCCCAGCCCGTTCTACATCATGGACGAGGTCGAAGCGGCTCTTGACGATGCCAACCTCGGACGCCTGCTCGCGATCTTCGAAGACCTGCGCCAGACATCCCAACTGATCGTCATCACGCACCAGAAGCGCACGATGGAGATCGCGGATGCCCTCTACGGCGTCTCGATGCGCGCCGACGGAATCAGCGCAGTCGTCGGTCAGCGCGTGGCCAAACCGGAACCGGTCTAGCCACTGCGAGAGCCCCGCACGCGTTATACGGCGTAACCGACTTTCGTTTTCTGGTGTCGTGAGCAATCCCCGTATAAGGTGATCGAGAACTCTTCGTTTTTTCACAGACAGGGATTGCCCTCCATGACATTTGCAACTCGATTCAAGAGGGCGTCGGCTATCAGCCTTGCCCTCGTCGTCGCCGCGGCGGGCCTCTCGCTCGCACCGATCGCCGTCAGCGCCGCAAGCGCATCCAACGCTTCGCAGGGCGCCGACGCCGCGAAGCGCGTCGACTCGCTGCGCAAGTCAGCTGGCCTCGGTGCATTCAAGGACAACGGGTTCAACCAGCGTTACGTTGACCGCTACGTCTCGAACTACGCCAAGAAGGGCAAGACCTTCGCGGACAACGACACGACCTACGCTCCCGCCGAGGGCGCTGTCGACGGCCAGAGCCTGATCATCCGTTTCACGAACTACAAGGACTCGGCAATCCCGAAGGCGTTCGCAACCAACGTGAAGTCGCTCGTCACGACGCCGCGCTACAACTTCGGAAGCGTGAGCTACTACAAGTACAGCTCGACCGTCACGTACGTTGCGGTCATCGGGCTGCAGTACGAGACGGCGCCCCTCGACCTCCTGTCGGCCGGCACCCCCACCATCTCCGGAACCGCCGCGCTCGGCTCGAAGCTGACCGCGCGCATCTCGGCCAAGCCGTCGAGCGGCCTCAGCTACAACTTCCTCTGGAAGGCCGGCGGAGAGCAGATCGGCGGTAACACGCAGACGCTCACCATCAGCGACGCTGGCCAGATCGGCAAGAAGATCACCGTCACCGTCACCGTGGCGAAGGATGGCTACAAGTCGGTTACCAAGACCTCCGCGGCTACGAAGGCTCTCGCGCAGGGAACCTTCAAGGGCAAGACTCCCGTCGTCTCGGGCAGCCGCGTCGTCGGAAACACCCTGACCATCACGCAGCCGACCTGGGGCCCCTCGGGAACCTCCTACGGCTACACCTGGCTGCGTAACGGCAAGACCATCCCGAACCAGACCGGTGGCAGCTACACGCTGACCGGCGCTGACCGTGGCAAGCTCATCGACGCCCGTATCTCGGCATCGCTCAGCGGCTATAAGTCGGGTGCGGTGAAGACGGCGACCAAGAGCAAGGTTCTCGGCGTCATCTCGATCCTCAAGCCCACCATCAACGGTGGAAGCACCGCTGGCACGACGCTCACCGTCAGCACCGGCACCTGGACGCCCAAGCCGAGCAAGGTCACCTACAAGTGGTACCGCGATGGCGTCGTCATCAAGAACGCCACGGCGAAGTCGTACAAGACCACGACCGCTGACCGCAACCGCGAGATCAAGGTGCGCGTCACCGGCTCGCTCAGCGGCTACCAGACCGCGACCGCTGCAAGCGGCGGCAAGGCCATCAACTAGCACTACCCGCACCACTGGGGGCCGGGAGGGATCGCTGCGGCGGTCCCTCCCGATTCTCTGTCAACTGCAGCACCTGCATCACCGCATCACCATCCGCTACCCAACACTCAACAGACCGGGGGAACCACCTTGTCCACAACCTTCTCCGTGCGGCGCCCGTTCGCTGCACTTACGGCGATCGCGCTGCTCGCCGGCGGGCTCGCTCTCGCACCGTCCGCCGCGCCGACCGCGGAAGCCGTCACGGCATCCAAGGTCGGAGCATCCGCTCTCTCGCAGATCAACAGCTATCGCAAGGCCGCGAAGCTCAAGTCGCTCGCCACCAACACCGACCTGACCCTCT
>Ga0247812_10000818_pt1 | contig 17946 bp, 24 predicted proteins | sample UWRJL149409B1_FD_178011 | JGI IMG/M metagenome (GOLD analysis project Ga0247812, IMG submission 178011) | Plant litter microbial communities from Arlington Agricultural Research Station in Wisconsin, United States - UWRJ-L149-409B-1 | ecosystem: Environmental > Terrestrial > Plant litter >...
ATTCTGAGTGCTGTTGTGTACGCAGTGTCGACCATCGGGTCATCCACCTGAGGTCCGATTTCATAGTCACACCGCAGGTCCACAATCGTCGCCACTCCCCAGCGATGCGCGGTCGCCCACCCTTCGTCCGTTAAGAGTTCGCGGCGGGGTCCTCGGGCGATCCTGCCCGGGATCGTGAAGCCAGTTGCAGAGAGCGGGGTCGAAAGGCCACCGAGATCACGAGCGTTCGGGAATCCACCCCACTGGAGGTCGCGCATGCGCCCACTCTAGGGGCATAGGGTTTTCCGTCTCGGAAAGTGCTACGTTTTCCATACAGGAAAGTCCTCAACGGAAAGTGGAGTGGCTATGCACAGCGATGAACAGTTCCCGATCTCGGCACAGGACGCCCTGGCGTCAGCGCGGGACGCAGAAGAGGCGATGCGCCGACGCGCACGGTCGATCAGGCCGCCTCTCGCTATCGTTGGGCTGGCCAGCGGAGCTCTCACTGCCGGCATCCTGCTTCCGGATCCGTGGACATTTGTGGTTGCCGTGGCGGCGTTTGTGGCCATCATCGCATCCACCTGGCTCTTCGAACGTTCTGGACCACGCCGACTCATCGCTCAACCGGGTCAGCATTCCTCGGGTCGACTGATGCTGGTCGGAGTGACGGTGCTGCTTCCGGTCGCAGGAATCATCATCGGCACCTTGACTGAGCAAACGCTGGTTGTCGCCGGGCTAGCTCTGGTTGCCCCGCTCGTTATGATCCTTGTTCCGTGGCAGTGGGAACGAACTACTCACCGCACGGTGGCAGGAAGCTAGACGTGCGCGCAGTGTTCAATGATGTGATCCACGCACCCAATAGGTTGCGAATCACCGCGGCTCTGGCTGCTGTCGAGGGTGCGGAGTTCTCAACGATTCGGGACGCGCTGGGGGTCAGCGATTCTGTTCTCAGTAAGCAAATCAAGCCCTTGAGCGAAGCCGGTTACGTCACAATTACTAAGACCGTCATTGATTCCCACGTACGAACGTCTCTCGCTTTGACGGCGACGGGTCGGAAGGCATACCGGGCACACATCGCGGCGCTGCGAGACCTGACGGCGATGGGCGATGCGGCGACGACAGCGACTACTGAATAGTAGGCATAGTGCTCAGGCATTCGTTCCCCGTTCCATCTGCCGCCACGCTCCCCCGGGGCTACTGGAGTGAGAGTGACGACCGTCTCTAGGTGACCGCGCAAAACCCAGTTCTGAGCGGTGCGTCTGATGCTCCCGCAATGTCGCCTCAGATGGACAGTGAGACGGACTTTCCCAGCGCCGCGATTGCGTCTTCGTTCCTGCGGTAGTGCGAGAACTGGCCGACGCGAGTGCAGGTGACGAGTCCCGCGCGCTGAAGCACCGCCATAAACTGCGACGCGGTCGACTGCGACACTTCGGCACGCGCCTGGATGTGCTTCAGGCAGACTCCGACTTCGGCTGCGGGACGATCCTGCGGGGGAAAAGACTCGGGATCCTTCAGCCACCCGAGGATGGCAAGGCGTGTCGGGTGGCCCAGCGCTTTGAATGCTGCCACCAGGTCAAGTTCGTCCGTCTTCGTCACAATCCGAGCATATCGCTAAATCGCGATTTAACGATATGGTGACGCATCGGTAAAACGCGATCTAACGATGGAGACCAATGTCACAGAACACTGCCCTGATTGTCGGAGCCCGCGGAGTCATCGGAGGCAACCTCATCGCGCACCTGGAACGTGAAGGTGGCTGGTCCATCATCGGCATCTCTCGCCGTGGTGGAACTGACCACGGGTCGGTACGTCACATCGCTGTCGACCTACTCGATCGCGCCGCGACCCAGGACGCGTTGGCTGGGCTCACCATGGTGACGCACATTTTCTACGCGGCATACCAGGATCGTCCGACCTGGGCGGAGCTTGTGCCACCGAACCTCGCGATGCTGACAAATGTGGTGGATGCAATCGAACCGGTTGCGTTCGACCTGCACCACATCAGCCTCATGCAGGGATACAAGGTCTACGGCGCCCATCTCGGTCCCTTCGCCACACCCGCACGCGAAGACGACCCGCCCCATATGCCGCCGGAGTTCAATGTGGACCAGCAACAGTTTCTCGAACGACGGCAGCAGGGAACCGCCTGGACATGGTCGGCACTGCGACCCTCGGTGGTGGCTGGTGTGGGGCTGGGCAACCCGATGAATCTCGCGATGGTGATCGCGATCTACGCCTCAATCAGTAAGGAGCTTGGCATCCCGTTCCGGTTCCCCGGTAAGTCCGGCGCGTATACAAGCCTCATCGAGATGACGGATGCTGATCTGCTGGCGAAAGCGACAGTGTGGGCGGCGACCAATGCCGGGAGTGTCAACGAGGCGTACAACATCACCAACGGCGACATGTTCCGGTGGTCATCGATGTGGCCGAAGATTGCCGCGTTTTTCGAGCTGGAAGTGGCTCCGCCCCTGCCGATGAGTCTGGCGGAGGTGATGGCCGACAAGTCCGCACTGTGGGACCAGATGGTCGCGACCCACAACCTCAAGCCGACGCCGTACTCTGACGTCTCGTCCTGGGACTTCGGGGATTTCGTTTTCGCGTGGGACTACGACGTCATTGCAGACACGTCGAAGTCGCGCCGCGCGGGCTTCCACGAGTACGTCGAAACCGAGGCGATGTTCCTCCGCATCTTCCAGCACATGCGCGACCAGCGAATCATCCCGTAGAGCACGCGGTAGCGCGCGAGAATCAGCGCGAGAACGAGGGGAAACCTTCGATAACGAGGTCCTCGGGCGATACCGTACCGGAGTCGACCAGCGGCTGGAGGATCTCCTGAGCTAGTTCGTCGGGTAATGTCCGTGATCCTGTGGGCGGCGCAGCGCCGAACACCCGCGCGAGGTCGATGGCCTTGAGCGACACGGGATGCAGCCCTCCGGCGAGGGCAAGTTGGACGGCGGCAGCTTTGACCGTGCCAAAGCTCGTGACCAGCTCGTCGAAGCGTTCAGCGGTGCACTCGACGAGCGGGCCCCTGTCGAGCGCGGGAATCCGCTCGAGAACCGCTCCGCTGACGATCGCCCAGATTTCTGGCGCACCCGCCCGCCCAACCTCGACGTAAAGGCGGTACACAGCACCCTGATTGAGGTGGGCCCAGTACCGCGAGGGCGGGCCCGCCTGCGCGGGACGGGGAAGAACAAACGGATCCACCACAGCATCCGGGTACAACTTCGCGGCATCGCTGGCGAGCACACGATGGAGCGTGCGTTCGCCGCGGTCCCACAGAGCCCCGCACGTGTCGCATCGCTCGAGCACCGACCAGGCCTGTGCGCCCATCGCCAATTCGGTCGAGCCGTCGCGGCAGGGATGCCGGTGTCCCGTTTTCTCCTGCATGGCTCCACGGTACCGTCCGCGCCGCGTCCCTCAATCGGATGATCGGAGTGGATGCTCCGGCTGCACACGTCTCTCCATCTGCTTCCACGCTCCCCCGGTCAGTGGTGTGAGGGTGACGACGGTGTAGATCACGGCAACGATTCCGAACGCCAGCGAGAGTCCGATGGTGTCGGCGGCGACTCCGCCGAGCAGTGCGCCGAACGGAACTCCCGCCCAGGCACCCGCGTTGATGAGCCCGAACACGCGACCCCGCATGTGCGTGGGAACCCGTTCGAGCTCCACCGCACCGAGGATCGGATTGAGCGAGCCCGCAGCGAAGCCCGCGAGCGCCGTCATTGCGACCAGCACCGGCAAGGGAGCACCCAGCGCAAATGCTGCGCTCGACGGTCCACCGGCGAGCGCGAAACACACCGCGAGGGTGATCCTGCGGGGCATCCGGTGCGCCACAAACCCGAACGCGATGTTGCCCGCCAGCGCGCATCCACTCATCACCGCAACAAGGAGCCCTAGCGCCGCGGCACCACCCAGCCGGTCGTTAGCGTAGAGCGGCAGCAGGGAGGCCCCGCGGGCAGCATCCAGCAGGTTGGTGATGAGCACCAAGGCGACAATGAGCCGCATGAGTGGATCGTGGATGACGAAGCGGAAGCCCGCGGCGAGGTCTGCCCAGTACGAGGGCCGAGGCGTCGCGACGGTGCTGGGGGTGGCTTCAGTGGTGTTAGTGCGCTCAGGCTTGGTGGCAGCCCGGGCGGCATCAGACGGAACAAACGCCCAAGTGAGCAGTGCCGAGAGGGCGAAAGTCGCGGCGTTAACAAATAGCGCAGCTACCGGACCCACCAGAGCCACCAGCAGCCCCGCGATCGAGGCGCCGATGAGTTTGGCGAAGCGTTCTGAACCATCGAGCAGGCCGACGCTTTGTTCGAGACGAACCCCGGCCCGTTCTGTCAGCTCGGGCAGCATCACCCGTCGTGCGGTTTGGCCGGGAGTGTCCAGTAGGCCGCCCGCAAACACAAGCGCGAGCAGCGCCCAGAACGGCAGGCCCACGGTGAGGGCCAGAATCGGCATGGCGAGCACGGTGACCCCGCTGATCACGTCGGCTCCGATCGCGGCCCGGCGGTGTCCCACGCGGTCCACAACGACCCCGCCAAGCGCTCCCCCGACAACAACCGGTGCCGTGGCAAAAAACGCGGCGACTCCGACCTCTACCCCGGACCCTCCCTGCGCCAGCACGTAGAACGGAATCGCAAACGCGGTCACCACGTTGCCGACCTGCGAGATCGCGTGTGCGGCGAGCAGTGACCAGAGCCCTCCGACCGCGCGGCGGTTGCGGGATGCTCGTGGGTCCACGACTGTGTTCGTCATCGCCGTTCCCTCACGGCCGACGGAACGCCTGGTAGACGAGGACCACGGGTTTGGTGTCGTCTGAGGTGCTGGTGTGGGCCGCACTGGTGGCTTGCCACCGCTCGGCGAGCTCCTCGAGCTCAGAGCGGAGCTGGCCGAGTTCCTCGACGGTGAGGTGGAGAGTACGGTCGCCGCTTGTCCCGGCCGCAACCCATTCCCGCGGCAATGCGGGCATTGCGTCGACGTGCTCACTGAATCGAGCTGCGTTGATCTGCGCGATCGACTTCTGCAGGGCGGAGGACGCCGCGCGTTTGTCGGGATCGTCGAGCACTTGGTCGGGCTCCCAACTGGTGAGCGCCGATGTCGCCTGCCACCAGCGCTCCCGGTGATCGCTGCTCTGGGTCGCCGCGGGTTCGATCAGGCCAGTCGAGGCGAGTTTGCCGAGGTGGTAGCTGATTGTGCCCGGCGCCTCATCGATAACGTCGCCCAGCTGGGCCGCCGTCTGTGGTCCGTGTTCACGCAGCAGGCCGAGAAGGCGGAGGCGGGTCGGGTGCGCGAGCGCGCGCATTGAGGCGGCGGACGTGAGCGTCGTGCGCGAGGTGTTGTCGGGCGTCATGGAGCCCACGCTATAAGCACAACGAGTGTTGCGCAATAGTCCTTGTGCATTTGCGCGGGATGCCCCGGCGCACGATCTCGCCTGGCGCCAGCAATACAGTGGCACCATGAAGATGCACGACGACGACCCGTACGGGCTCCCCACCTTCCACGGCGAAGACTCCCTCGACGGGTGGACCGACCACTCCCTCATCCAGATGCGCGATGTCCGCATCTTCACCAAGGGCGCCGTCACCGTCACCCTCATTTACCATCCCGGGCTCTGGGACTTCATCCTCAGCGACGGTCTCGGTCACGTCGAGTGCCTCACCCCACAGACCAAAGAGATCTCAGCATTGATGAGCGCGATCTAGCGCTGAGCCGCGCAAATTAGCCCTGCCGCACGCAATCTAGCGCTGATCAGCGCCTTGATTGCGGAGCTCCGCAGGCCCGGGTGCGGCAGCATTAAGAGATGGCTGATGTTTTCCCACCCATCGCTGAGGTTTACCGCGACCTCCACCGCCACCCGGAGCTGGCGTTCCAGGAAACCCGCACGGCCGACGTTGTCGCCGGCCGGTTGCGGGCCGCCGGTTACGACGTAATCGTGGGAATCGGCCGCACTGGTGTCGCCGGCGTCCTTCGAAACGGCGACGGCCCGACCGTGCTCCTGCGCGCCGACATGGACGCGCTCCCCGTCGACGAAGACACCGGCCTGGACTACGCCAGCACGGTGAGCGGGGTTATGCACGCGTGCGGTCACGACGTCCACGTGGCGAGTCTGATCGGAGCCGCCGAGCGACTAGTCCAGACCCGCGATGAGTGGGCAGGAACAGCGATCGCTCTCTTCCAGCCCGCGGAGGAGAGCGGTGGTGGGGCGCAGGCGATGATCGACGACGGTCTCTACGACAGGGTGCCGGTGCCGGATGTGGTGCTGGGCCAACACGTCGGTCCTGCACCCGCCGGGGCAGTCGGCGCCCATTCGGGTGCTGCGTTCGCCGGCGCAAACAGTATCGACATCACGGTTTTCGGTCGTGGCGGCCATGGATCCCGTCCGGAAACGACCATCGATCCGATTGTGTTGGCGGCAGCCATAGTGCTTCGGCTGCAGACCATCGTCGCCCGCGAGGTAGCCCCGCAAGACACCGCAGTCGTCACCGTCGGACGCCTCGCCGCCGGCACCAAAAACAACATCATTCCTGACGCGGCGTCGCTCGGTCTCACCGTGCGCGCGTTCACCGAACCTGTGCGCCTCCGTATCCTCGAGGCGATCGAGCGCATTGTGCGTGCCGAAGCATCCGCCTCCGGTGCCCGGGAACCGCGTATCCACTACGTCGAGTCTTTCCCCGTGCTGGTGAATGACTCCAGCGGCACGGAGCGCACCAACGCAGCGTTTCGCGCCGCGTTCGGAGCGGACAGCGTGCTTGATCCGGGCCAGGTCAGCGGCAGCGAGGATGTCGGAATCCTCGCCACCGCAGCGGGAGCACCGCTCGTGTACTGGATTCTCGGTGGGGCTGACACTCCGTCGTATCTGGCGGCCGCCGCCGCGGGCACCCTGGACCGCGACGTGCCGTCCAATCACTCGCCGCACTTCGCGCCGGTGATCGAACCCACCCTCACGCGGGGCGTCGACGCCCTGGTTACGGCGGCACGTTCCTGGCTTGACTAGCACTGTTCACACTGGTCGCACTAAGCGCTGAGCGATGGGTTCAGCGGGGTAAAGTGTGGGCTTCCGCTCCGAAAGGCCCCCATGAAGCTCACGCCCGAACTCGTCGCCCTGCTCGAGACCCAGGTGCTGTCGTACATCGCCACGACGATGCCCGATGGTTCACCCCAGCTGACGCAGACCTGGGCAGACACTGACGGCGAGAGCATCCTGATCAACAGCGTTCTGACCCATCAGAAGGTGCGCAACATCCAAAGGGACCCGCGCGTTGCCGTCGCCCTTTCGAACCCGAAGCAGCCCGGATTTTTCTACCAGGTGCGCGGAACGGTGACGGCGGTTCTCGAAGAGGGTGCCGTTGAGCACATCGAAAAGCTGTCGCAGAAGTACACCGGCGGACCCTACCCCTGGTACGGCGGACGCGACCAGGTTCGTGTCATTCTCGTCATCGAGCCCAACACGATCAGTACTCCGCGCTAGTTCGTCGCGCTACTGCCCCTGCTCCCCCGCGCTATTTGGTCGCCGGGCTCGCCTGTTGCTCGTCAGGGTCGTTGGGAGTCCATCCGAACCACCCGTCGTCGGTGGGGATCACTGTCCAGATACCGCATGCCCAGGCCTCGTCAGCGCTGTAGGCATCAGGTGCCCAATCTTCGCCGTACACAGGTCCGGACTGTCGCTCCACCTCCGCACAGAGGGCGGGATCCAAGTCGGCGGGGGTTGTGGCCGCGAGGATGGCGATTTCGCCGTTGAACGAGGCGTGCACACGGATATCCGTCGCGTCGGAGGGCACCCAGGCCGCGTCCGCGTTCCAGTCCGTCTCCATCACCGTGACCGATTCGAACTCGAGAGAGCTCTCGTTCTGCAGGGTGTCTGCGATGCTGCATCCCGACAGGGACACAGCGGTAAGCAGTGCGCCTGCGGCAATCAATGTGCGGCGTGAGTTCTTCATGGTTCAACTCTCACAACTCCGCACGGCTCCCGCATCGGCCGTAGGTCGCGTGGGTGTGAGTCGCAGGGATGACGTGTGCTGGCGCAGGGGTGGATGCTGCGGGGTGGATGCTCGGGGCTACGACTCCGGCCACAGAGGGCGGCTTCGAAGAGCTGCCGCTCGTATCGGCCCGGCATCCAGGGTGGTAACGGTCTCGTTGATTCCGCGTTCGTTCCACTCGACGGCGATCCGCAGGAGGCCTTCAGGTGGGACGGGCCAGACCCAGAAATCACGCGTCCACGAATCCATGTGCACTTCGGGACGCCCGTTGCCGCCAATCACCGGACCCTGCACCACGGCCGACTCCAGGTCGCCGTCGGGTGGGTAGGGTGATTCGTCCTGCGTGGTCGCTTTCTGGCCGGTGCTGTATTGGATGCCCCATCGCAACCCGTTCGGCGCGAAACGTTCGTCGAGATACCCGCGCCCGTGCGCGCGTTCGAGGTAGGCGAAGGTGCGGTGGCGCGCTTGACGCCCGCGATCGTTGATACGGACGATGATTCGCAGGAGAAACCCTTCGTCGAAGCAGCGAAACCCGTCAAGCAGGATGACGGTGCTGTCTGATCGGCCCAACTCCCTCGTCTCGTGCACCACCCCGGGTTGTTGGTGCCACGGCGGACCCAGCCACGTGGGCACCTCAAACGTCGGCAGATAGTCGTCCTCGTCAAATGGGCGTGGTGTGACCTCGGGGAAAAACGATTCCGTCATCGAAAACTCCGTCCTGCTGCCGTCATTCGGTTGAGGCCCAGAGTAGACCGCCGACCAGTGTCGCCAGTAGCACCGCCTTGATATGCGGAACGGGCTACCCGTTTACCGGCCGCGCCGCCTCGAGTTCATGAACCAGCTGGGGTTGCGACGTTGAGCTGGAAGCCCACTCCCCCTTAATGAGACTGCGCACGTGGAAGATAAGCGCGCTGCCATCCACGCCGACTGCCAAGACGGAAGCCTTCGATTCGCTCCACCGGTCGTTGAACTCGATCTCGCCAATCTTCGACCACGGGATGAAGGCCAGCGCCGCGGGCACATTGTTGATCGAGAAATAACTGAGGCCGGAGGCATCCATCACAACCGGAAAAATCGATGGCAGGAGCACGGGCGATCCGGATAGCGAGTAGCGGTCGAGTATTTCGCTGGTGCGCGACGGCCGGCCAGAGACGAACACAGTTGCCTCGGGATCGAGGCGCTGCAGACGATCTCTCGCCCGCGTGACGGTTCGACTTCGCTCGCGAATCACCGTGAAAATAATCAGCTCAAGGACGATGAGGGCGAGCACAAAGGCAATGAAGATCCTCTGCGAGTCGATCGCAATGACGATGCCGGCGACCGCGAGTACACCGATCACGGCGCGGCCGATGCGGTCCATCAGAATGAGCATTCGACTCCCCTCGCGCCTCGACCGATGCTAGCGCGCTGGGGCTCCCGAATATGGTCCCCCAGCGCTACCCTCCCGGTATGGGACGGATACTGTTCGACTCCGCCACCTCGTTCAACGGGTGGATCGCCGACACCAAGAACTCGCTGTCGTGGCTCTTTGCCGTGGGCGGTGGTGACCATCCCGACGAGGGACTATTGCCCACGGGTGCGACGGTGTTGGTTGAGGGATCAACAACATACGAGTGGATGCTCAATGAGTTCAACATCCTCGCCAATCCAGAGAAGTGGCACGACTTCCATGCCCATCGCCCCACCTTTGTGTTCACCACCCGGGACCTCCCGTCGCCTCGCGGTGCGGACATCCGTTTTGTGCGGGGAGACGTCGCCGAGGCTCTGCCCGCCATTCGAGAGGCCGCGGGCGGCGGCGACATCTGGGTGGTGGGTGGAGGTGATCTGGCGGGACAGTTCTTTGATGTTGGCGCCCTGGACTCGATCGCGCTGTCGATTGCCCCGGTCGCCCTCGACGGGGGTGCTCCGCTCTTCCCGCGCCGGGTGGAGTCCGATCGGCTTCGGCTGGTCTCCGCGGAGGCGTTCGGCGAGTTCGCCCGGCTGATCTACGACGTGCTCCCCGCGCGCTGAGCGCGATTACCGAGGTGTGCCCGCGAGTGCGGGGTGCGTCCATTGCAATGGTGTGTGAGGCACACTATAGTGATCCACATGTTTTCGGAAACTGAGTCGTCGGTGCACCTGCAGGAGCTCCGTCGCGGGACGGTGGTGCTCGCGTCGCTTCTGGTTCTGCGCCGGCCCAGCTACGGGTACGCGCTCCTCGAGCAACTGACCCAGGCCGACATTCACGTCGAGGCCAACACGCTGTACCCGCTTTTACGTCGCCTTGAAACCCAGGGGCTCCTCCTCAGCGAGTGGGACACCTCTGAAACACGGCCCCGAAAGTTTTACCGCACCACCCCGGCGGGCGAAGAGCTCGCAGCGACACTTCGCGCCGACTGGGCGCGCCTCGATCGAGCAATCGATCAGATCGTCTGACCCAAGGAGTTTCGATGTCTACGTTGACCGACCGTTATGTATTCACCGTGCTGCGCCGGGTTCCCGAATCGCTGCACGCAGACCTGGAAAAAGAACTGCGTTCATCGATCGCTGACCTCATCGATGGGCACGTCGACAGCGGAGCATCCATCCCCGAAGCCGAAGACAGCGCACTGCGCGAATTGGGCGACCCCGATCGATTCGCTGCGAGTCTGGCCAACCGGCCGCAGTACCTTATTGGGCCGGAGATCTATCCGTCGTGGCTGCGATTGCTGAAATGGATGCTCGCGGTGATCACTCCCCTCGCGGCTGTCGTCCATGCACTCATACTCGTTGCCCTCGGTGAAGGACTCGTCGACATCATCGCGGGGTCGATCGGCCTGGCGATCGAGGTTGCGCTGCAGGTCGCATTCTGGGTGACCGTTGTGTTCGTGATCCTCGAGCGCACTGGCAACTCGCGTCACGTCAACGGGCAGGCGAAATGGACGCCGGACCAGCTGCCGGATTACGCGCACGACCGGCGCACGATCGGCGACCTCGCGGGCGAACTCGTGTGGATCGGCATTCTTGCTGCCCTCCTCCTTGGGCAGCAGTATTGGTCGCTGTCAGTGCTCGAGGGCGAGCGTGTTCCGGTTCTCGCACCCGCGGAGTGGACGTTCTGGTGGCCGTACATGCTGGTGATGCTCGCCCTGGACGCGGTCATCGCCGTCTGGGTCTGGCGTCGCGGAGGCTGGGGTTGGCTTGCCGCCGGTGCAAACGCGGTGCTGGGTCTTGCGGTGACCATCCCGCTCGTGTGGTTGATTGTGACTGAGCGCTTCTGGAATCCCCAGTTCTTCGAGAGCCTCGGCCTCGTCGCCACCGAGTTCGCAGCGACCGATGTGAATGTCGGTGTTGCGGCGGCTATCGTGGTGGCGGTGTTTGTGTGGGATGCGGCGCAGGGGTTCATCAAGGCGAAGCGTGCCCAGGCCGGGGTGCCGTCTCCGATTCCCGGCACGGACGTGCGGGTCTAGCGCAGGGAACCCGTGCGGCTTGGCATCATCCGCTTCGACTGGTGATGGCGGTCATTTCAGCAAAGTATTGGTCTCACGCAGATCAAGAACAAGAATGCAGTCCCCGAAATAACCCCGCCCACCCTCGCCGTGCGCAGTGCTGCTTTGGCCCGCGAAGAGGGCATTCGAGTAGTCAGTGCACAGGATGCCGCCAGAACGGCGATTGACGGTGCTGCCCACGTTGCCGCGTAAACGACCGCCTCTGTCGTCATGGCGACGAAGCCAACGGATTGTCCATTGACTTCTTTCCCGGCACCCCATGACAACGTCGCGAATGCCACCCAGAGCACGGCCGCTGCCGTGGTTGCACTGCTCCAGAAGATCAGTCCAACGAGGAGGGTCCTTCGCGACGGATCCTCCATCGCCCGAGTTTCAGCCCCGACAAGCGCGAGGAAACCCACCAGAAGAATCGACGCTCCGACGTTGACATCGACCGCGACGGGGTCCGCGATACGAAAGCACGTCGTCACGTTTGTGCCGAACGCACCGAATCCGCTGGAGATCACCGCGACGACCGATGCCAGTATCCCGGCGAGAATCGACAGCAAACGTGCGACCGGCATCGCTCGCGAAATCAACGATGGTGAGGCACGGGCCCCGCAGTGCAATGAAGTCACTCGTCGAGCGTGACACCCGTACAGTGATAATTCGTCAACACAAAGATGTATTTGTGCCGCGTATAGACGGGCGATCATCGATTTGTGCGGACGTCCCGAACTGTTCCATTTGTCTCATTTCGTCAAGCCCTAAGCCCATTTCGGGTAAACGACGAAGACTGGACCTCCGACTAAATCACTACAGGAGTGCACTATGTCCGAACGCAATACCTTCATCCGTTCCCTCCACGACATCGGCCTCGGCGCCTGGTTTGGAGGAAGCCTGATGGGTGTCGTTGGCCTCAACGGTGGTGCCGCCACGGCGCGGGAACCCAGCGAGCGTCTCGCCGTTGCGTCCGCTGGCTGGGCGAAGTGGACCCCCGTTCAGCTCGGCGCCATGGTCATCCACGGGATCGGTGGAGCGGGGCTCATCTTTGCGAACAAGTCGCGCCTGTTGGCCCAGCCAGAAAGCCGGACAAACACCATCGTCAAGGCATCGATCACGTTCGCTGCGATTGGCACGTCGGTGTATTCGGGCATCCTGGGTGCTCGCATCGCCAAAAACGCTGAGGAAGGCGGCCACGGGGTGACGGAACCGTTCGCGTCGAGCTCCGACGAACTCGAATCCGCGCAGTCGCAGCAGAAGATCCTGCAGTGGGTCACCCCCGCGCTTACGCTGGTTCTGATCGTGCTCGCCGCGCAACAGGGCGAGCAGCAGCGTCCGCTTGCCGGCCTCGTCGCCGCCAAGCTGCGCAAGGTCACCGGCAAGTAGTCGCCCTCGATATAAGGAGTCTCACTATGAATGCGGAAGCACCAACGCCGTCCGACGCGAGCAACAGCTCAACGAGTCCGTCTGAGTCCGAGCAAGATCGCACCGAGAACCTCGCTGATGGCTCCCCCAGCGGTGACGCCACGGAGGATCCTGCACAGGACAGCGACACCACGTCTGGCGGAGAGCCCGACGACGAGTAGATCCAAAGGAGCATCACGTGAGCAATCCAGAAAGCGCAACGCCTCCCACTCCCGACGTTGATCCGGTGAGCCCGTCCGAGGTTGATCCCGAGACGGCAACCGATCCCGACGGAACTCCCACGGAGAACCCTTCGGGCTAGTGGCGCAGAGCTGACGCGGCGGTGCCCTGATGGGTCCCGTCGCGTCGCTTTTGTCTCGCTCGGGTGTTTCGACTCGAACACACGTTCGATAGTATGTTCATCGTGAGTGAAGAGAACGAAGCCCTGTCCACCGCTCGGCGGTGTACTTGTGAGCAATAAGCGTTACGACATGGGCCGCCGCGCCGAAGTAGCCCGGCAAGACTCCCCCGGTGCGCCTCCGGTGTCCGTCGCGGATTCGCTGGGCCCGGATGAACTGAGCTTCAAAACGGACCCGCCGAAACGTCCCCGTCAGCCCATCCCGGTTCTTGTCTGGCTGCGGGTCGGCGGAGTATCGGTGCAGACGCCAGCCGAGTGTATGGAGTTCACGTCGAAGGCCGCGCTTGTGCGCTACACCCGACCCGGCGGTCCCCCAGAGCAGGTCTGGGTGTGGGCGAGCGCGGTCACTCGCACCTAGAGACCGGGCCCGAGGGCACTACCCGTGTGCTTTTTGCTGGGCGACCCAATAGGCGTTGAGTTCCGTCACGAGGTCATCCGTCTCGGGATTCTCCTCACCATTGGTTCGTGTGGTTCGAAAGCCGTTCGCTCCCGCATCGGCTTTCACTGTAAACACCACGGGCGGGCTGAACACGGCAATCTCGGTGCCCGAGGTCTTCCACAGTCCGCTGGCGATGATCGCATCGACAACCTGTTCCCCGAGTGCGGAGTCGTAGTCGCTGGGGCTGAACCCGAGGACTCCGTCCGGCTGTGGGACCGCGGTGAAGGAGACACTGCCTCCGTCGGAGGTGATGGCAGAGATCGCTTCAACAATGCCCACCTGGGCGTCCGTTGTGCCGTCGCTGTTGAGATAAATCAGTCCATGATCGGTCGTGATGGTGATGGCGCTGAGAAAATCCGGCTGCGGCACTGCGCTGAGCGCGGAGGTGACCGAGCGAACGTTTCGAGCATCGGGCACCTTCACCCGGACGACTCCATCACTGACCGCGTAGGACTCCACTCCGGGTGTTGCGGCGAGTACCTCGAGGAGCGGGGCCAGCGCGGGGGTATCCGCGGTAACGGAAAAGAGCGTGTTGTCGTCCAGGAGAACGCCGAAATCGATCGCCGACAGAGTGGGGTCGGAGGCGAGTGGTTGCAGCTCCGCGATCATCGCGTCGCGAGCGGTGATGTCCGTCACTGTGACCTCGAGTGCGGTGCACAGCCACAATCGCGCTGAGCTGACGGACGGATTCGTGAGTAGCCGCCCGAATTCGGTGACCAGCGGAGCGGAGATCGCGCACCGCTCGGAGTCTTCGCCCATCGTGAATGAGCCGGCGTCTTCCTCGCTATCGGATACCGACAGTGGAGGGTGCTCGGGTGCGCTGTAGTCACTGAAAATGGCCATGAGGTCAGCCTTCGAGCCCGAGATTCCAGCGCTCACGGTGGTGAGCCTCGCCGACGAGACCCTGTCGTCATTCATCGCGACAAGCGCCAGATCGGCCAGCGCCGATGTTCTATCGCGAGAATCCGTGATCTCGAAGCTGGCCTTGCCGAGATCAAGATCGATCGCAACGCCGTTGTCTTTCTCGGCGAGGTAGTCCGTCGCTTCCTGCCCGAGAAGTCTGATTTGATCGTCGGATGCCGTGTCGCTCACCGTTCCCGTCACCACGGGATCACACAGCGCTTCGCATCCGGTCAGCCGCACATCGGTGGAGTCGATGATGGAACTATGGCTGAGCCAGTCCGCCGCCGCATTGCCCTGGGGCGAACAGGCCGTGAGACCAACGGCGGTCAACACCGCAATAATCAGCGTGGCCGCGACTCTGGTGACGTTTCGAGTACGGATGATTCTCCTTGCCATTCCCCTATAACGACCTGTGAGCATCCGTCATGCCCCAAGAATAGGGGGCTGCGGCACCACGCGGGCTTTCTCACGGGACGGTGTTGCGGGGTCGGCGGCGGTCGCCGTGGCAACGAGAGGTTCAGAAATTAGGATGATCGCGCTTCGAGCACAGCGACTCCCGGACCCGAGAGTTCACCGCAGTAGTCCTTGCGTCCCACCGTCGCCATGATGAGCGCGAGAGTGCTCCCCCGAACCGCGTCACCGTCGCCAACAACGATGTCGCTCTCGTCGGCCTCGAGCCGGAGGCCACGGATCCGCTTTCGAGCGACAACCACCATGTCACTCCCCGCGTAGTACCGAAGGAGTGCCGCCAATGTATCTGGTGGGTAGGAACGCACGAGCCCCAGCGGACGTCGAATGTCTTCCCCGTGCACAACCATCTCCCCGAGGATCGCCAGCCGTGGCAGCGGTGGGGAGATGCGGCTGCCAATGGTCGAGCGGAACCGATCGAGTGTCTCGCGTGGGGTGGCGCCGAGCTGTTCGCGGAGGCGCTGGTCAACCTGTTTGTCGAAGTCGAAGCGTGCTCTGAGCACCCCCACAAACCAGCGGGGCGCTGACACCGCGCCGCTGACGGTCATGTGGGCGAGTACGTCGCGCACCGACAACCCGGTGCAGAGCGACGGAGTATCCCACTGGGCGGCAGTCAGCGGTTCGAGTTGGGTGGCGAGGGTGTCGCGCTCGGCGTCAATGCTGGCCCACACTGCATCCGGAGTCATGCGCCCATCGTGTCGCACAATGGATGCTCCCGGCCAGTCTCGGTCAAGGTCGGTCGAGTTCAGTCGATTTCAGTCGGGCGAGGTGCTGGCGTGGAGTCGGCACGGGGATGCTCGCGGCCTACGGCACAACCGCCCCAGAAGGCGAGCCCAATGAGTCCCGCAGCCATCAGTCCAAAACCCACCACTTCGGCGGTGGAGAGAACGTGACTGCCGGCCGGGCTGTAAACCGTATTGGACAGCGGCGCATACGCGGTCCAGCCGAACGAGGACTCCGGCTCCGGCAGCGCGGAGAACGCGATGAGGCAGGCGCCAACGACCAGAGCGGTGATCGCAACGAGCAGAATTATGCGCATCGTGAGCCGGATTGTCATGCGTTTACTGTAGGCCCGCTAGTGAATGGAGCGATGCCAGCGCACAAGTTCACCGTCGTCGGGGTGAGTAAAGCGCTCGCCTTCGATGAATCCGGCGGCGTGGAGGACTCCGGCCGAGCGCTCATCGGAGGCCAGGGTGTGGGCGATGACGCGATTCACCTGGCCCGATGCGATGGCTTTCTGAACAAGAGCCTGGGTGGCGGACGTTGCGTAGCCCCGGCGACGGAACTGGGGAGCGATCTCGTATCCAATCTCCACCTGGCCCTCAGCGGGGGAACCCGCGAAGCCGCCGGATCCGACTAAGACCCCCGTGGCGTCATCAACAAAAAAGTACATCCACCACTCCGACTCGTCGGGGCTCCCGTCGAGAACCTCGAGTGTGTGCGGAATAGCTTCGGGAAACTCTGGCCAGCCCTCGGGGATAGAGGAACCGAGCAGCTCTGACAGCTCCTGCCGATCCCGCACCAACGCCTCGAGGTGAACATGGGTTGCCGGGATGATGCGCACTGATGCCATGATTTACCCCACTCTCAGCGGCGCTACTCGGTGAAGGGATGTGAGAGAAGCGTAAGCTCCACGGCCTTCTTGCAAAAGGCCAGCGGAGTGCGCAACTGCGGAAATGCACTCGCGGATCTAAAGTAAAATCGCCTGAACGGCGCATGATCGATGGTCAGGGGAAGAGTCACTGACCGCTAACCATCTGGAATCCGCGATGAGCTCGGAGCCAGGGTTGCGGCGTTCGTGGTTGACGGGTGAACGGGCGCTGGAACCGGCGCCGGCAACGCCTGATGTTTGACGATCCTCACATCGTCGTACTAGTCGGCACTCATCTCGGCTGTTTTGAGACCGTTGCGGAGAAGGCCAGACGTAGGCCCGCGGGATAAGTGCTGATTCGTAATGCAGGCAGCTTCGCCGCGTTCCAAACGGCGTCTCTTTCATCGATCGACGTTTAGGGTCGAACTACGCCCAAACGGAGCACGGTAATGCGTTTTGAAGAGCTAACGTCGGACTCGGCAAGCGCGTTGCGCACACTAGGATATGGGCGTCGTTCTCGAGTCTCGAACCGCAAGCACTCTGTGAATTGAACTCATCCAGATGAAGGGCCACGCGATGGGGCGGTTACGACTGATGAAAGTAGATGAGAGTAGTCCTGAAAGTGGCTTTTAACGGAGGGAGTGGATTCGCTTGCGTTGGTTAATGTCCCTAGACCCCGCACCCTCGGAGGCGCAGCAATTCGAATCGGTGCTGAGCGATCTGATTTCCAGAGCTCCCTTAGTTAGCGTGAGCATTGCTGCGCTGGCGTTCGTTGTCTCAGTTGCTGCCCTGCTGACTGCAATCAGCAGCAGGGTGCTCGCTGGAAAGAGCTACGCTCTCGCGAAGAGCAAGGAAGATCGCCAAGCCACCATGCTGGATCTGGAAGTCATCGAGACGCTCCAAACGATCCTCGCAAATGGGGACAGGGTCATTCAAGTTGAACTGCGAATAACGAACCGCTCTGAAGTCGCTGCCTCGCTTCGTGGAGCGAACTTGTGGCTTGCCTACAAGAAACAGGGCGACGACCACACCACCGAGGTCGCACCGGTGGAATCAGGAGTCCGATCGCCGAGCTTCCCTCTACCAACCAAGCTAGACAGTAGGTCACTGAGCAGGGCTGGCTTCGGTTTGAGATGCCTTCTCACCGGACCGCTGGATGGACAATATTGTCCTTTGATCTCGTGGTTACTGATACCGACTCACGGGTCTTCAAACACGAGGGTCTTTCTGTGAAGAGGGTTTATGACGAAGCATAAAAAGGTCAAGCTTGCCGCGAACCTCGTTGTCAACATCATTGCAAACGGATCATTGGCTGGGCCCGTTCGAGAAGG
>Ga0247812_10000819_pt1 | contig 17925 bp, 19 predicted proteins | sample UWRJL149409B1_FD_178011 | JGI IMG/M metagenome (GOLD analysis project Ga0247812, IMG submission 178011) | Plant litter microbial communities from Arlington Agricultural Research Station in Wisconsin, United States - UWRJ-L149-409B-1 | ecosystem: Environmental > Terrestrial > Plant litter >...
TCTGACAATTCAATTTGCAGGTGATGATGCCTGGCCATATCTGCAAGATGTTCCTATATATACAGTTGGGCCTGCCACATCTCGAGCTCTTCAGTCGATTTCACAGACGCCTCCCCTCAACATATTTGGAGCTGAATCAGGCAATGGAGAAGCCCTAGCACACTACATGCTAGATCATTATGGTCAATGGTATCGAGACCACCCGGTCAAGCCGCCTTTACTCTTCTTAGTCGGAGATCAAAGACGTGACATAATACCAAAAACCTTGATGAATCCAGAACTCAGCGATGATAGAAAGATACATGTCGACGAATTGGTGGTTTACGGGACAGGTGTAATGGAGTCATTTGAAAAAGACTTTACTGAATTACTGCTTAAGACAGAAGGCGTAGTTATCAGGTGGGTAGTTGTTTTCTCACCAACAGGATGTGAGGCAATGCTGCGGTCCTTGAACATGCTTGATCTTGAGACTGGCAAGGTTAAAAATGAAGCACGAAAGCAACGAAGTGGTATAACATATATTGCAACGATCGGGCCTACTACAAGAGACTATCTTAGAAATACCTTTCAGTACGAGCCAGATGTTTGCGCAGAAAAGCCAAGCCCACAAGGCGTTGAAGATGGTATCAGACAGTTTATGAATACAAAAGCCTAGAACCATACATCTGATGATTTTTGTTCAGCTATCTGAGACCCCTCCTATTGTACCTTGAGTCACAGTTGACTCCGGATCAGGTCAATTTTGCTAAGAATACTACCTGGGATGTTATAATGGCTGAGATTGTCGCTGTGTACCTAACCCCTCTCACAAGTGTAATGCCCCCACCATCGATTCGTTAGCCATACCATGCAGCGATCCTTTTGCCATCGGCTACTTTACGGTCTTTGTTTTCAATTTATCTGAATACGGCTAAATGGGAACCAAGCTTCCAAGGGTTCCAACTGCTTAACCTTACTTTTGCATCGTGTCATTTACTTTTTTTCTGTATTTTAAATTATAGTTCTTTCAAAAGAGGAAAGACGTCATTGAAATATTATTCACGTCTTATATGACAGATTATTGTTGTTGAATATGGAACTCGAGGTTGAACCTACTTTGGACACCTACAATGTTTCACTAGACCAGCAAATCATCGCTCTAGAGGCACCCATTTCAGATAACACGCCAGTTGAGAAGCCTTCTAAAGAGAATCTGATAGCCCTACATCTAAATAACATAGCCGTTCTTCAAAACAGCTCCAATGTTGCTGAGCCAATACCCCTTATGCTAGCACCTGCTTACGCTCCATCGGTAGCATCTTTGAATGATCTCCAGAAGGTAGCTTCAAAACAAATTCTTAAAATAAAATATTGCTGACTATTCCTGGATTACCTTCGCGGATTTGCGGTCAAACGTTCATCATCGGGGTTGCTTCGTGACAGCTAGGACCATCACACCTTCGTACGTGACTACCCAAGTCATAACTATTATCGAGGAGGAGGGAGGTGATGTGGCAAAACTTGTGATTAATTTCCAAGATCCCTCATTACCAGATTCAGATATTCCATCAAACTCAACCGTTGCGATCAAAGAACCATATTTTAAGTATATTGGAGCAGGTGACTATGCTATCCATGTGGACCACCCATCCGATATTGCCATTTTGAGAGGCGATGATCCCGCTATATCCATGATTATGGAAGTTGTTTCGAAGACAAAGGAGATTACTATAACTGAATGGAAAAGGGCTGGCGACAAAGCATATTTAGAAAAGAACTTTTCTTCTGCAGTTGAATGGTATGTGTATCTGAAACCATTTGTGGTTAACACTTTCGTTGATAATTCGTAAGCTATACGCAAGCCATTGATAATGCGCCGAAGGAAGAAGAGTCATTTCTCCGAGATATGTACCGTAAACGTGCCCATGCAAATCTGACTGGGAAACGATTCGACGTCGCTTTAGAGGATGCTCTAGCATCTGGCTCAGGGAGTTCTCTTGATGATAAGGCCTACCACTGTGCTGGAAGGGCGGCCTACGAACTTGGACTCTATGAAGATGCCAAAGGCTATTTTGAGAAGGCTCTCCAATCTAAACCAAGAGAGACAAAGTACATCCAGGAGCTCAACCGAACCAAGGTACATAGCAACGTCGGATGAAAACACCATTTTCAGATTATGTTAATGTGTGATCAACAGGCTCGAATCTCAGAACAACAGAAAGGAATATACGACTTCAGAGCAATGGGAGAATCGCTTACCAAGAACCACGTCCATCTGGACCATGCAGATTTCCTCAAGAACACCACAGTTCGGAATACTGAACGAAAAGGACGCGGGCTATTTGCCGCAGAACTTATCAAACGAGGTGATCTAGTGCTATGCGAGAAAGCTTTACACTTTCCAGATTTATCTAAATACGAGGGGTTTCAACAAAATATTATTTATAATTTCAATAACAAAACACGAACAAAAAGCCCTGCTCAAAGCGCTTTGTTTCTTGGATTAATTCATAAACTTTACAATAACACTCTGCTTACTAAAAAGTTCTTCCAGCTAGATAGCGGAGAATACATCAGGACGGGCAGAGAAGGAGAAACAGTAGATGGGGTCCCCATTATTGACGTGTGAGTCTATTACATATGATCTTTCATATTCACGCTCATTATTCTAGCTTCCTAGTCGAAGCAATCCGCCTGAGAAATGGATTCTCCTATTATTCAGATCGTCAGCTCTCCTCTAGCAGCACCGCACCCAAAAAATCCATAAACTCTTCGGAAAAAGAACTTTGCGCTGGAATCTGGGCCAGGGCTTCTCTCTTGAACCACTCCTGCATCGCCAATTGTGCCCGTTCATTCATTGGCGACGTTATGATCCTACGTGCCACCTGCGATATACCCGTGGGCACAGAACTAACCCATCAGTACACCTCCCCCGAGGCCTCATTCACCGCAAGACAAGACGTGTTCAGCGGGAACTGGAAATTCGAATGTGAATGTGCGCTTTGTGCCGCAGAGCGTCAATCGCCGTCCGCGAAACACGAGCAACGCCTAGAGCTAGTCAAGCAGATTCGCGCCACGGCAACAAAGCACCCACAGGACCAACGCATCCCGGACTTCGCATTCCGCAACATCGAACGCCTACTCGCGGAAGCTGAAGGGCTGCATGAAAGATCCGTCTATGCGTCGATCCCACGCCTGCTGCTTGTTCACCCGACCATCTGGCTGACCACCGCGCATCGCGCGAAACGCAACTTCTCGAAAACGGCCAAATACGCGCTTGAAATCATCCGGAACTTTGGATTTGTTGACCCGCTCAGGGATGGGAAGTTGTGCTTGAATTATGAGGAGGGGATTGTGAACAGAGAGGTTTTCAATGCGTTGCAGTATGCGATGGAGGCCTTTGGAGGGTTGGGCAGAGGGGAATTGCAGAAGCAGTGTGAGCGGGAAGCGCGAAAATTGTTTGGGATTATCACGGGGGATTGTGAGGGGTTTGAGGAGGCGATCCTTGGGGATGGGGAATAGGTAATACTACAATTTTTTTTTTTTAGTTATCGGGAGTAATTGTTCCATAGCGAGCGCAGTCGTGTGAAGATGGAGTGTACGTACTATCTAGGTTGGTTGATCTCCTTGGCTAAGCCCCTTTTCCTAAGCGAGCGTTCTTGAACACATGTTAGTGCAGTGTTTAATTGGAATAGGTGCCTAAGTCAGATAAAACTGAGTTATAAATCCATGAATTATCTATCAAACGCTATGCTATTATAATCTATATTTGCAACCTCGCATTTCTCGCCATTGAATTACGCCTTTTTCGCGTTGTTTTTCGCACTTGCCTCAGCCGTCAATTTCAACGATCTCGGGGCATCCTTCTTCGGCACAAAAAGCTCGACAATCTGCAACTTGTCTGCCGCGTTAAACGCCTCGTTGGCAAACAGGGTGTCGACCTCAGCTTTCGTCTTGATCTGGTATGTCTTGTACGTGCCCTCCTTTGCTCCGAATACGCTCGGTATCTCAATATGGTTCCAGGACTGGATGTCGTTGTAACCCGCATCCATACCATGGATAAAGCGCTCGATGGTGTAGCCGTCGTTATTGATGACAAATATTATAGGCTTCAGACCCTGGCGAATCATGGTGCTGATCTCTTGGACGGTAAGCTGGAGCGAGCCGTCGCCTACGAAGAGGATCGTGCGATTGCTAGAAGAGGAATCCGCGGCGGCGAGCGCGGCTCCTTGAGTTGCGCCGACGGAATAGCCGATGGATCCCCAGAGGACTTGAGAGATGGCGGTCACACCAGCTGGGAATTTAGTATCCCAGATGCCGAAGTTGGAGGTACCGGTCTCGGTTACTGTAAAGAGAGTGTTAGATTGGTACAATAACAATGGTGGCTCTGGATGAAGGTGGAGAGGAAGAATACTTACTGACGATATCGTTCTCTTTTAAAAATTGACCGACACGGGGCCAGAGCCATGCTTGGGTGATTGTATCCGAGCTGTCCTCAACTTTAGGAAGTTTGTTCTCCTAGGAAGAATCGGAATTAGCGATTTTTCCCTCTCGACCTTTCATTGGGCCTAGATTCAAGGGACTTACGACTTTGGGTCCTGGAGCTGAAGATAGCTTGCTCGGGTCTACTTTGTTGATGATCTTGCGTAATACGCCTCTCATGTGAACTCCAGGGTATTGGGAGTATCTGACAACAATGTTGTCGCTGTGGAAGTCTATCGTGTTTAGCTGAGAGGTTTTATATGAAAATCCAGCCGTGTTGAAATCACTCTACTCTATTGTTAGCATCGTATTCCTCTAATAGCAGCAACGAGAATTTTCTTGCCTTGATGGCTCCAATAGTCAAAATGAGATCCGAGGCCTCGACTCGCTCCTTGACTCCAGGCCGACTGCCGTTTCCAGCATAAACACCACCGTAGTTGGTATGTGTCTCATTGACGGCCCCTTTTCCCATTGGAGTCACAAAAACCGGCAATCCAGTTTTGTCAATTAGATCATGCACTTCCTCCAAAACTCGATGACGAATGGCGCAAGCATCTACTAGAATGATTGGGTTCTTGGCTTCCAAAAGGTACTTCATCACCACATCCACGACGTAATCCTCTTTTGCCTGGTCATTCTCTTTGAAATGCAAATCAATTGGCGTCTTCAGTCTCTCGCCCTCAATCTTCTTCTGCACAATATCAGTTGGGAGACTGATATAAACAGGCCGGCTCTGAATCCAGCATTGCTGAAGTGCGTGGTCTATCTGATCGGCTACTTCATATGGATCTGTGAGCTTTGCGAGCACGACGCTGATTTCTTTGTTCATGTCGGCGAAGACGTTGAAATTCCCATTGCCGAGCGTGTGGTGGAGAAGCATGCCGTCCCTTTGCGAGAGCGTCGATGGCGTTCCGACGATGTGGACGATGGGGACGTGTTCTGAATAGGCTCCCGCCATGGCGTTTATAGCTGATAATTCACCGACGCCAAACGTGGTTACGATGGCTGCGATGCCTTTTATTCTGGCGTAGCCATCGGCAGCATAGCCTGCGGATGTTAGTTTCCTGATTTTTATTTTTTATTTTATTTTGGATGAGTTATAGAAGACGTACCGGCGTTTAATTCGTTCGTGTTTCCCACCCATCTTAAGCCGGATTTGTCAATATAATCGAGGGCAACGAGATTGTAGTCCCCGGGTACTCCGTGAATGGATCGTACACCCATCTGATGAAGTCTCGTGAAGAGATATTCGGCTACATCAACTGGCTCATTGAGCGAGGAAAGCCTGATATCGGTCACCATCTTGAAAGAGAAATAAGAATTTTCAAGTTTGTCTAGTGACTGGGAGGTTCTGGATGATAGTTGTGGTAGCTAGCAGGGTAAATGTGTTTAGGATCACTACTATAGTGAATAGGTTGAAGACGATACTTGAGATTGAATGTGAAATCTGAAAGTAAAAGATTAATATATTAAATAAGTGAGCAAGCCTTGCAACGATCGACTCGGTGTTTATATATATACATATGATGTCCTAAGAAAACTCCTCTCGCAAGTCATCCGTTGTTGGCCGAATAAGCGTACATGCATGCATAGCTCCTCTACATCAGTCCACCTTTCAACACCTTTGATCTATGACGTTGTCATGCCACTTTCTTAGCCCCTCGAAAAAAACAGGAGAAGATACGTCGTGAATGGCCAAACCTTAATGTCCTTAGCCTGGCGGCGTGCGGGTTTGCTTATTAACCTTTAACGTAGCGTCGTTGATGCTACTTTGTCATGCAGCAGGCGCGGGCAGAGGTCCAATATAAAATAAATAGATAAATACAAATGGCATATTGGTGGGTAACGAACAGTGGTGAATATTAAGCTTCCTGAAATAGTGGGTAGCTGGTGGTATGTAAGTAGTATGTTAAGTAGTGTACGCAAGTAGTAAATGCAATAATAATAAAGTGAGGCAACCAATCTCAACTCCTCCCTTGAAACCCCAACGCAACTCCCCTTTCGAAAACCTCCCAACAGCACGTGTTCTTATGACATTCATGGAATTAAGCTGGCTGGGCTTCTCTGGCTGCTTTCTAGGACCCTGCCTGCCTTGCTTTCTCAGGCCATTTTCGAGATCAGGAAGAGAATCCGGTCAGGGGTGAAACCACGGAGACGCGGTTGAGCGGGCCTGGTCTGCTCCACTGTTGGAAAAAATGACTGGGGCCCTTCGGAGTTATTCGTTCTGTAGGGAGCACTCAAGCTGGGAGTAGCGTTGGTGATTGACTACTGTTGCTAGAAATTCATGATACGAATTGTTGGATGTTGCGTTGCTTTTTCAAACCCAGCAGTCGATTTCCTTTTTTATAATATCATTGTTGGCGGCTTACCAACATACCGTTCTAGGATAGATAAGCATATAAACTTTATATAACATGAAGAATACTGGCCACTGGAAGATGTTGCTCTTCATTAAGTAAATGAGCTAAGGAAATCGAAACGCTGGGACGCAGTACACTTTCAAGGAAATCTCGCCGTGTCTTTAAATAAGCATATACACTGTCCCTGCATCGAAAGAACGTATCGCAGTAATGTTCAACAGCCGTCAGTTTCCCTGAGAGGGGGTATACCTAGGTTAATAAGCCTCATAGATACAGTAAGATTCAGAAACTTTTGCCTAAAACAACCGTGGGATGTAAAACCCCCTTCGAATTCTTACGCACTCTTCGGCTGCAAGTGTAGTACTTATGGTTTCGCAAGATTCCCCATACGGGAGATATCGGCCTTGTCCTATTATGCCAGCTGATGATCGAAACATCGCGGCAAGGATCATCAGCTCCGGATACCCAGATATGGCATGGATGGAGATGGAGATAGGAACAAGGACAGACAACTCACGACTTACTCTGGTAGCGAGTGCCGCCATGGACGGGGAATCTTGGAAGGACCTAGCTAGCTCTCAGATGAGTTTGTTTTCCCTTGTTTGATCGTGTCTGAGAAAGGCAGTTGTGAAATGCTGTGGCCGAGGCAAAGAAGCCGCGCGGAAGGGTTCTCTCTGATGGAGTGATGCGAGGGAATGTGATATTGTCGTGGGTGGATGTAGACTACGTTACTGTAATTGGAGTAATTATATTGACCATAATAGAATTGCCAATATGCTGATATCTAGGTGAATTTTTGATTCCAGCTAACTCGTTAAATGTGGTAGGTTTGTGAAGAATCTTTGAAGGCGAAGTTAACCACTTAGAGTTGAAGAGCATATAAACGCTGACAGTGGTTTTTGATTGATTTGTTGTTAATGCAACTAGTTATAATACATACACACATACATACATTTATATATATCTCTCTCTCCTCCAAAGATAGTATAATGTAGGCTTTCTGGACCGACGAGTTAGCGTGGCGACATATTGCTCCAGGACTGTGTAAGGCCGGCATCATAATAGATTACATATAGTTTTAGAATCTCCTAGATTTGATATACATGTTGGTTTGGTTTGGGTTGGTTTGGTGGAAATTTCCTTCCCGCGGTTTGAAGTCGATGGTAGATTTATCTCGACTATAATAAGAAAAGTGCAGTGCTTCATATTAAGCTTCTTAGAGTGAGCCCTATATATAAGTTTAGTGTGCATGTCATTTCCTCCCTGGCTAGGTTCATAAGCCAGCCTTGCTATGATCTGATTTCCACCTCCTTAATCTGTCCAGTTCAAACATTTTGGAGGAGGAAACCTCGCCCCCTTATTTTCTCTCTCTCACTTGTGATTTTGGTGGTTTGGCCATCTGGATGAAACTGGTGGCTGGTGGCTCGGTGTGTACTCCGTATGGAACAAAGAGAAATCGAGCATGGTGGTGGTGGTATATGTGGCTGAAGGTACGCTCGGTACGATACAGTAGCGGACAATAGCAGGCAGATAGAGAGGAGGAGTGAATACAGTAATACACTGAAAATAAGCTAGTAGGGCTGGAATAAGTAAGTAAGTAAGTTAAGCAAGTAATCATAATAATTAAATGGTGATGGTACAGTAATAGTACGACGAGGGCCTGACGGGTGGTGGACCTGTGACGGGCGAGCTAGACCCCAACCAACCCCCAATGCCAATGCCAATCATTGCCAATCCCCAATCATCCAAACAGAACATCAATAGAATCTCCATCCAAACTTCACCAACGGTACCACCACCGCCACTCACCTCTTCCCTCCCTCCTCCCCCCCTAGTCAGCACGAGCATCGTCTTCCTGCTCTCATAGCTATCTGTCTATCCTGCTTGTGCTAAAAGCCAGCTCGGATTCACAACCCTCCTAAATGGTTCTATAACTTCATCGCATATCTCGCAACAACTCTGGCGCGCATTCCCAGTCTTACCTGCTCTGTTCTGTTCTTGTGCTGCGCCAGCGGCTATCCATCCAGTCAAGTCCAGCCCAACACCAGGACGAGCACCAGCTCAAAAGCTACGACGCGACAACACTCAACCCAACCCAAACACGATTGAACATCGGTGAGGCAAGAGCCGCACTGACAGCTTCAACCGTCGCGACGCCCCAGAAGATGCATGGACTAAGATGACAAGTACGCGCCCAAGATCTTCCTCCGCTCGTTCAAATACCTCAGATGCAGGTAGAAGAACTCCAGCTGCTTCGCCCAGGTTCAACCCTACGGACGTCAACGTCCACGAAGGCCTTCCAATCGAAGAGATCCCGTCATATCAACTCAGCAGCTCATCCAACTTATTAATCCCGATATATGGGACCGGCTCCCCTTATCCTACCTCGAATACTCCTGCGAGGCCAAGAGCACGCTCTGCTGCTACAGATCCCTTGCCTAGCTACAACTCTCCCAATAACAATAATTCATACCGGCCAGGAGCCCGCAGCGGGCCAGCAGTTCCAATGTATCAATCAGGGCAAAGACATCCCTCCCAGACGGGACAATATCCCCCTCCCCCCCCTATAATGTCACCTCCCGCCAACCAAAATTTCATGACGCTTCCTCCTCCACCTCCTCGACCCGCGAACCAGTCTCATGGGCACCCAGGCCCTCTAATACCTCCTCCACCTCCACCTCCACCTGGATCGGCGCAGTCATGGCAGGGAAACTGGAGTCAGACATATAATTCGCGGAGCTTTCCCCTCCCACCTCCGCCAAACCAACCTTATAATCCTAATCAGTCATATGGAAATCACCAACCGGCACCTCTGTCGACCTTGTCGATACCGCCACCGCCGGCCAATGACCACCAGATGTCAGCAACCTACATTCCACATGGGGATTCGTTTGGGCCGGGCGTTGGCATTCCTGGGTTTGGTAGACAAGAACCTAGTTTCTACAGAGGAGACAGTGCCGAGTTTTCCGCAGTCTCTGAATCATCGAGGCATACAGACGGTACTGGTATGACAACACCAATGGATGATGGCGGCAGCTATTATCATGACCGATACCAATCACAAACTTCTAGCACCCGGCACAATAACGTTCACATACCAGAATACAACTCACCTAGTCAAAATATAGCTCCAACGGCAACCCTTTTTAACACGCAGGCAACAAATCGGGGACCTCAGAGCGTCATAAACCAGCACACGGCTGCCAACACTCCAACATCTCCGATTTCCAGTGACGCTGTTTCTAAATGGTCGATGGATCGAGTATTGATATGGCTAGCGAATAATCAGTTTTCAAACGACTGGCAGGAAACTTTCAAGTCCCTCAATATATATGGCTCTGTATTCTTGGAATTGGGGAGCGGCCACGGTGGGCGAGGCAACTTTGGAATGATGCACCAGCAAGTCTATCCTAGGCTTGCAAAGGAATGCTCGAACAGTGGAACCGGGTGGGACCAGGCCAGAGAACGTGAAGAAGGAAAGAGGATGCGTAAACTAATCAGAAATATTGTTGCTGGGAGACAAGAAAATGTTCCAAAATCATCACATATGCGTCGAGAATCTTCCACAGCCCCTACACCTGGCGGAATGGATGATGCCTCACCAAATTTCAATCGAGATATTTATGTTTCAACACCAAGCACTGCAAATGGAGATGATGAGAGTCCTGGGAAGCAAATGTTTAAGTCGGGACAAGGGTTTGGACACCATCGAAGGTCTTCTAACAGAAGCATTACTATGCCTATCATGAGCAACACAGGAGAACCAGATCAGAATTCTTCGAGTAGAAACGCCCATCGAAATGTACTTCGGAACATTGATGGCGGCCGACAAAGTCCTAGTGCAAGTGACAGCGGTGATGGCCCATTTAGACCTCCAGGCCGATCCGAAGGTAGCCCACGGCCTGATAGTCCCGGAGGTGCTTTGGGGAATCTACAGTCTGGCCAAAACATGAGCCATTCAACTTCACCCCAAAATAGCAAATTCGGACATCGTGCTAGTGACAGCAGGGACTCAATAAATTCAAATGCGGCTATCTACGGGTCTGGCGTACCCCCTGGGGCGAGCCAAGTCCTACGTGGTGGAATGGGAGGAGCGGTAGGGGAAACAAATCTTGTTCAAAACCAAGATAGTCGTCGCCATGGGGTAGACCGGCAACGACCTTCTCCTCTAGAGCCAGGTGACCGAACACTAAGCCTCGAACAGCCAGGCTCAGCTAAAGAATTGAAAGGCTTTTTGAGCAAATTCAAGAGGAAGAAGAAGGAGGATGGGTCAGGTCCCTCTCCCGAAGAGCCAGGTCTTGAGTCTCCAACGAGCCCTCATCTTCCGTTCAAATACTCTCCATATAGGTCTGGAAATGGAGAAAATGCCAATTCCAGTGATACATCATTGGACAAGACTTCATCTAAATATTCAACATCTGATCACAGACGTGCAAGTCCGAGACGAACATTCGTTCTTGCAACTCTTGATGGTTGGAACTATCGAATGTGCGATGTCACGGATATTGAGTCGGCGACTGAGCTCAGGAATTCGATCTGCTCCAATATGAAGCTGCCTAACGCCGACACTGTCTCAATCTACATCACTGATCTAGGCAAAGTAGAGCACGAAGAAGAGTTGGATGATGTAAAGTTGCTTCTTAATAAACGAACCAAAGCTGACCAGTCTGGAACCCTCAAATTTTATCTCCGGCCAATTAATAACTCCGCTAATTCTCTGCCTTTATCACTATCTACTAATCTCGGGGCGAATTTCGGAAACAAGTTGGGTATAGCTCCTGTGCACACATCAACTCCCATAGATGAAGAGGCTTATGCTAGACTTAATGGAACGAGAGGGCGCTCGAGTTCATCGCCTCCAAGCTCTCGCCAAAATACCATTAAAGCTGGCGTACAACCGCTCTCTCAAGAACTGCCAAGTCTGCCTTCCGAAAGGACTCAATCCGAAATTCTGCGAGATCGCCTAATGCAATTCACTTCCAATCAGCAAGAGAGCGGAGAAAGTGAGCTTGGAGAGTCCGAGAGAGAAGCTTTCATGGAATTAGCTGTGAGGGAATACAAGGCGAAGATGGAACAGAAGCAGCAAGAATACTTGGCTAAAAGGAAGGCAAGCAAGGAAACTCCTCCTTCTGTTGACGGCTCCTCTGGTAACGTGGGTCGTTTTGTTGATTTTGATCAGCCTCGAAACTCCCCATTCGAAGACAAGAAGCTTGATACCCTTCTACCTCAACGAATGCCACCACCTCCTCCCGCCGAATCGGCAACTTTGATAAAAGCCAACTCATTGAGCAAAAAAACGGGTAATCAGACTCGTTTGTCTATGACAAGCATTGATGGAAATTCTAAACGCATGTCTGGTGGTGAACCATCGCCTCTTGGTCAAGAGATGTCCGAGCGCGCTAGCAAGCGCAAACCTGTTCCTCCCTCCCCACAGACTACTGGTGGTATAGGGGCTGCATTAGCTAACATGGGTAGAGGATTGGGTGGGGTTGGGCATCCAGGTAATAGCCCTTCAACTACATCACCGAACCGTAACACACCTCCAAGCAGTGGCATTGAAGAGAAGGAGAGGGGCCGAAGTGCCATGTCGACGGTCGACTTTGGGACTCCTGGATCAGGCAGAAGCAGCCCTAGATCTGGAAGTGGTACGCCAGGAAGTGTTACTTGGGGCAGAGGAGATATTCCTTTTATTGTTCCAGACTTCTCACCTGAAGATGAGAATGGAGCCTCTTTACGGACCCCCAACTCAGGACCGAAGTCACATGAGAATCCATCACTAGGCAAAATGCGAGAGCATGATCGTCGAGCTCCTTCACCAGCGGCAGTCAGTCCAAGTAGCGCTAACGATATGAATACTCCTGGAAATCGTAAATCATACGGACCGAATTTTGACTTCCAAGAGTCCAATGTTGAGTTTGGGAATGCTGCCCCACAGCAGTCATCAGAAGAAGAGTCGGATGATGATTCAGATGATGGTCTATTTGCTGTACCAATTCGAAATCTGAACAAGGCCAACAGTGTTCTGGGTATCAACACAGATTCTGCTAGTTTGACGAAACGGCCAAGTTTGACAATCAGAACGTCTAGATCAAAGAAAGGCCTCTCTGTCTCTTTCAAATCCCCACAGAAGAGTGCCACAGTGGCCAGGATTCACGAACAGGATGAGGATGGATACCGAAACAGTGACAGACGTCGACGCACGCCTGGATCTGCAGCTTCGGCATCAGAGGGTGGCTGGTCTGCAGAGTCGTCCGAAGACATGAGTGCTAAACTTCTCCGTCGCGAGTCTTTCGCACGACAGGACGTCTGGGCAAGTCGTCCTCCTGCAGAGGCCCTTATCAACCACCTGGACGACTTCTTCCCTAATTTGGATCTCGATCAACCAGTCTTGGAAGAAGGGCTAGCCGACAATGATGTATCGCCCATTGCAGAAAATGACTCGCAGGAGGCTCTAGAACAATTGACAGCTGCACAAACTGGTCTGAACATGAGTGGTCAATCATCTATGATGCCCCGGATGAGCACCTCATCGTATAACGATAGCGATACTTTGGGATCAGATGAGTCAACTTTGAAGGCTTTGGAACGGCCTGGTTCCGTACAAAGCGTTGCTCAGCGCAATGTCCGCCGATCTGGAGGTTTAGGACGAATGAAGTCGATTCGTGAAGTAGCAAGAGGAGCCCATGAGGCGAACAAGCGATATACCGCGCCTGTTCAGCCCGGTCAGCCAACAAGCACGATCCTTCGCCGAAAGAGTACCAAGATGTTTGGTGCAAATATTGTTCAGATTAAACCTCAGCGTGGGAGCATGATACTTCCTCAAATCCCCCAGGACACTATACCGAAACGGCAGGCGACTTTCAGATGGTTCAAGGGTCAACTCATTGGGAAAGGAACCTATGGACGCGTGTATTTGGGTATGAATGCTACCACTGGAGAATTCTTGGCTGTGAAACAAGTTGAGGTGAGCGCTAAAGCTGCCGGAAATGATAAGGAAAAGATGAGAGAGATGGTCGCAGCTCTCGACATTGAAATCGATACTATGCAACATCTGGATCACGTTAATATCGTTCAATATCTTGGTTGCGAGCGTAAAGAAATGTCCATTAGTATCTTCTTGGAATATATATCTGGTGGCAGTGTGGGAAGTTGTCTTCGAAAGCATGGCAAATTTGAGGAAGTTGTTGTCAGCTCCTTAACTCGTCAAACACTTGCTGGTCTTGCATACCTCCATCGAGAGGGAATTCTTCATCGAGACCTCAAAGCCGACAACATCTTGTTAGACTTGGACGGAACTTGCAAAATTTCTGATTTTGGTATCTCCAAAAAGACGGATAATATCTACGGCAACGACAAGACCAACTCTATGCAAGGATCTGTCTTCTGGATGGCACCTGAAGTTGTTCGATCACAAGGTCAAGGATACTCAGCGAAGGTCGATATCTGGTCTTTGGGATGCGTTGTTCTTGAAATGTTCGCAGGCCGAAGACCTTGGAGCAAGGAAGAGACTGTCGGCGCTATCTACAAGCTAGGTAGCTTGAACGAAGCCCCGCCAATTCCGGAGGATGTTTCTAAGGTCATCAGTCCGTTAGCAATAGCTTTCATGTTTGATTGCTTCACTATGTAAGTAGACTCTTTGGTTCATCTCTCACTGCTAATTCAATTCCAGAGTACCTTCCGAGCGCCCAACAGCAGATACTCTTCTATCACGCCACCCCTTCTGCGAGCTTGACCCGAACTATAACTTCTTAGATACAAATCTTTACGCAAAAATCCGTGGAGCCTACTCCGCATGATTTATGATTCTACTATAAACTCTACCTTGTACTTTGGCGGAAGCTTTGCGATAGTCCTGGCGACACATGTTCTCCTTCACTTTTCTCTTTAATGAAATAACGACTCTGGAAGCCTTTCTAACGGGATGATGTAGAATCTACATACTGCATGATATCTCTGGTCCTTTTGCTTCTTTTTTTTATGTGCGTTGGCCGCTTAGGAAAGGCATTTGCGCACTGAGCGCGTTGGTTAGCATCCGATTTCAAAAAATATTCAAGGGAAGCTTTTGGCGTGAAGCAAACATTACTTTTGTTGTTCTGGGTTTATGACAGCGAGACCGTTATGGCTACTTTTGACAGGGTGAGGAAATGGCAACTGGAAAAGTGGGAGGTGGAAGACAAGGTCTTTGTAAATTATATTATATATTATGCTGTTATGACGACCCGTGGATCATGGATCACGGTGTAAAATTCTATTTGAGTTCAAGTGATAAAAGCGTCTTATACTCCAACCGTAAAATCAAAACAATTATAGTTGCCATAACTCAATTTCTTGCCTTAAATATTCAATCCAGAATGGCGTCAAATCTTGTAGAGTCGCAACATGATCCTTTACATAGTGATCATCCCGTTACCAAGTTTTCTAGCTAGCTACATATATGAAAGTAATATATCCTAGCAATTTTCTCTATTTCTTTTTTTAGTTTATAATCTTCATGGAGAAATAATACTAGTTTGTTCGACTCCTCCACCTGGAGACTTTGTAGCCTGTATGTCTTTTTAGACGCTAAAACCAGTGACAACATGTGACTTTTGTATAGAATATGTAAAACAGATCAGGCAGGCTTCATTGCTGGAAATAGTACACAAGCATTCCAACTATTTAATTTCAGATGTCATCCCTTGGTACTGCGGCCGCGGATAAGGGGGGAGATTTATAAGGATGTCATGCGTTTCGAGGCAGATGCGTGCTGTATACGCACCAGGACTTTTCTAAGGAGTAGTGAGAACTTTTGGGCGTTCACGGAAATTAACGTCAAGATCAAGCCGTGGGAGTCGGGGGAAGATGTAATAGAGGGGGAGAAGTCATATGTTAATCAGTGTCAAGCACTAGGAGTCAAAACAATAAACTGGCTGGTTCGGTGATGGGCGCAATCGTGTATAGCAAATATATTATTTTATCAGACGAGAAAAAGGGTGAAATGAAGAGTTCAAGCAGTAGAGAAAGAGCGGGAAAAAGAGTTAGCTTCAAAGATTTTAACATGATCGTTGTAGATTCCTAATTGTATAAGAATTGGAAGGTTGTATTTCAATAAAAACATTGGAGATACACTATACATTGATGATATACTGTAGCTTACTTAATGACATAAAGAGAATTATGTGAGCCTTGGGGTCAAATACATCCCCTTATCCGCAGACAAACTTATGAATTGATTTTACTTAGGCTTTTTGAAAAAGTCTATATCGGAAGTAATGCTATGCCAAGTACAGTGCAAGTCCTCGGATCTGAGATGGCCGCAAAGAGAATAGAGAGAATATGTTATTCACTAAACATTCTTTAATTACCAGGTTTCCCTACTTACACTTTCTTTGTTTCGCTTGAAAGTCTCTCAATCAATCTACCTATAACGCCTCGCTCAAATATCTTAAAAAAACACCATATTCAAAGTCCATTCTCAGCCTTGACTAAGCAAGTGCTGCCCTATCCGTAGTCTCCGCTTTCAACTTCGTTCGGCGTCTAGGTGGTGCTTTGGGCGGTAGTTTCTTTAGAGGAGGTTCCTTTATAGACTTTCGGCTCTTCGGCGGAGGTGGAGGCGCGACTTTTCGCATTGGTGGATATGGTGCGGCTTTCTTGCTCTCAATTGGAGAATGTCCATCTTCACTTGCCTCGGAGCTATGTTCTTTGCTATTCTCCTTGTCATCGTGTATGGCGTTATCAAACTCTTCTTTCTTGCTTGGTGTTTGCACACCAGGTTTCTCGGTTACAGCTGCGACATCGTTGACACTAACCATGCTTTCTGTGTTGGTGGGGCTTATACTGATTCCTAGCAGTTTCCGCGCTACTTCACGTTCGCTGATATCCTCGTCTCGGAGCCAGGGTACTTTGGCAACGCGCTCGACAAGGCGGAGGGTCGTTTCATCGGCCGGTTCCCAGTGCTTGTTAGCTGATCCTCCGAGGATGCTGAGGACTTTGATGATCTCATCACGTTTGTAGTGTGGTGGTTCGGTGAGCTGGGTATGTGCGAGAAGAGGGTATAGCACACGCAGGTAGGTGTGTCGAAGAGAGACCAGCTCGTTAGGGAGATCCAGCAAATTTCGGATTATCACATCAAGCAGCACCCGGAGATCATTAGTGTAGAAGTACTCATGTGTTGCTTTTGTGGTGAATAGAAGATAGAGGAGTTTAAGAATTAGAAGTTGTAGCGAGGTTTCAGTCTCCCGATTTAGAAGAAGAATGATGTTCTCCCCAAATGTCATATATTTAGATCCTTGCTGCGAAAGGATCTTGATTACCCGATTCGTAAGAGGATTTGAAGGGCCATCAATGGGCGAGCTTGTAGATTCCACCATGTACTGCTCGTTTAGTACTAGCTAGTACTCTGTTAGCACACATATTTCCCTTGACTGCGGTACACATACTAGAACTCGAATTACTGGATAATGATAGGGGTCGTCAACATCATCAGACAATTGCTCAATGATCTGAAAGAGATAGGCAACGAATTCATCGTCAACATGCGCTAAATCCTCTGTGCTCAGACGTTGCATTCTTGACATCTCATACAACAATTCCAGAAGCAATCTATGCAATCGGCCATCTTCATCCATACCTTGCTTTATTAACTCCACCAAACGTATGAAGCAGGACTCGTGATTCATCAGCTCAAACGTCGCCTCATCCTCCCTTCCATCAAGCAACAGAAAATTTCCTATCACATGTAAAGTTGCACCTTCATCCTCCTGCAGCAAGCTGTGGACGATTTGTATCCTAACATAATCTTGGTTGGCCAGAAACAGTTCGCTCTTCAGAAGTCTGTCGGAGCAGCGAGCAATATCGTATTCGGATTGCAGGTATTCGTCCTTAAATTTGGTAGTAAAATGGAGGTAAGACCGCAAGGCATTGTCTATCAACTCATGGGACGGGCACTTGGCGGATACAATGTCATCGAGTTCTGGAAATACACACACTATCAGTATTCAAGGAGGCATTAAGTTTACAGAAAGAGTACAGACCTGACCAAAACTGTTCTTCATTCTCAAGAGAGTAGTGAACTTCGAAATCATCATCCATTGTCGCGCAATCGTGGAGACACTCAACCGTGGAT
>Ga0247812_10000820_pt1 | contig 17917 bp, 23 predicted proteins | sample UWRJL149409B1_FD_178011 | JGI IMG/M metagenome (GOLD analysis project Ga0247812, IMG submission 178011) | Plant litter microbial communities from Arlington Agricultural Research Station in Wisconsin, United States - UWRJ-L149-409B-1 | ecosystem: Environmental > Terrestrial > Plant litter >...
GGGCTGGAAAACAAACTCTTTTTTTTTATGGCAAAAGATGATAATTATTCTGACGCCGATGATCATGATCATGGAGGGCGGGACAGGACTGTGGCCGACTCCCTCTCACAGGCATAATAAAAATTGACGCGCCATTGGCGCTTGAAAAAAAGAGTTCATTCAGCCAATCGATCAATCAATCAATCAGTTCGATTCTTCAACATCGTAATGGCACGTGTAGGTGTGTGTGTGTGTTGAAGAATGCCGTTTGGTACGCCGCTGTATGGGGTGGAAAGACACGCACACACTACTACTACACCTACACGGAAGTTCTGCCTGTCTACTCCTTCTTTCTTTCTTTCTTTCTTTCTTTCTGCCTTTCCTTTTCCCCTCTCTTCTTTTTTCCGTTTTGTTTTGGTCACTTTCATTTGCATTTGCATTTGCATTTGCATTTGCATTTGCATTTGCATTTGACAGCAATGTGTAGGTAATGGGAAGGATAAAACCCCTCCTTTTTCAAAATCCTTTCCTCGGGTACGTATATATATACATTAAGAGCGGAGGATGGGGAATTGTCTAGATGAGCTTGAGTGAAGAAAAAAAAAATCTTTTTTTTTTGCAAAAATGGAAGAAGACGAAGGAGGTAGCAAATAAAGCAATATGAAAAATAAAATAAAACGAAAAGGAAAGAAAGGAAAGAAAGAGTTTGCTTAATACTAAATAAGAAAAGTGTTTTTGTTGTTTTAAAATAAAATGAGGGTACATATCAGACCTCACGATAGTGGAATCTGTAATGTAGAAAGTTTTTGATTCTTCTGAACTCTCTCGAGTCCGTTCTCAACTAACTAACTATGCGTTTGGAAGGGGCCGTTTGGAAGGAGCGACTGAGTCCTATCAGTACAATATAAATGAGGGTACAATAATCAATATTATGTATAACAGTTTTGTCAAAAAAGAATGTACATGTACGGAAAAGAAAATACATGTACACACTGACATACTACACACTTTGTATTTATTTAAATTAAAAAATTAAAAAAGAAAATTCCCCAGAGAGTTATAAACGTCCCAAGGTAGACGCACTTAGTACTATTTTGAATTACCACAACATTACATGTATATGTATCGGAAGATAGAGAGAAAAACTTATAATCAAGCCGACTACTTGCTTTAGAAGAAAAAAGAAATTAGTCTCTACCCCCAAAAGATTTATATTTATATATATATATGTAAATTCTCCAACGTATTATATATTGTAAAGTAAAGTAAACAAGCATAACACCGCTCTATAAGATAATAATGATGCAGCCAGATAAATAAATATATATAAAGGTCAAACCGATCAAAGCAACCAATCAACTATCCATCCATCTCGGGCCTTTTTCACCTTCAAAAATCAGAAATCAGTATAGAGTTTGAGATGTAGTAAACATCCCTAGTAAGTGACGAGGTATGTAACCCACTCCCCTTCTTCTTTCTCTCTCTCTCTCTCTCTTTCTCTAATGAATTAATCACACTAGTTCATAGGCTTAGCTCATTTGCATCGTCGTCCCTCTCTCGAAAAGTCCCTCTAGGACATCTAACATGGAGAGAAATATAGAATAGCCCCCTCTCCTCAATCTCCAGGAGCCCAGACAGGAATTGGAATGTTTCCACCATGACCCTTGATTCCCACGTTTTATTTTAAACCACTAATGATATATATGACAACAAAAAGAAAAAGAACCGCTTTGATTAATAAACAGCATTCAGCTTTCGTTGGCCCTAGTCTCGGGAATCGCAAGGTGTTTCTCGATATTCCCGTTCTCCTTCTCTCCTAAACTCTAATTCCAACTTCCAACTCTTGTTTTTACATATTCACTACTTGGGTTCGTCTTTTATTTCCTTATCCCCGTGTATGTTTATTCTCTACTATTGAAAGGGAAACGGAGAAGGAGGGGGGGGCACCAGTATCGGTATCTGCCAGTCCCGAGAGAGTCCTTTTTCTATTTGTTATGGACTATGAATTACCACCCAACTCGGTGAGAAGTGTGTAGATCCTAGCACAAACATCCATAGTCTGTATATACTATGGGAATATAAAAGTCTAGAAGCCGATGATCCGTCAGGACTACAAAGAAAGTAAAAGATAGGATATAAGAAAAAAAGGTTGAAGTGAACAGAAGAAGGGGACCATGACGTCGACTTCTCGGGCCGAGGATTGCCACATGCGTCGGGACTGTTTGTTGCACAAAGCCACTTGTTTTTAGTTCCCGGGAGTTCGGTAACTGCGTAATGCGTAATGCGTCTTTTTCTTTGCATATTAAGTATGCCCAGGGAGATAGGATAGCGGGTAGAGAAGATCGTACGATTTCCCCTCCGAGTGGAGAAGAGAGGTGTCCTGTGCCCGGTGGGATTGAATTAAGTAAAATTCAAAATTAGGTTCTTGGGACTTGGTACTTTCTTGGGATTCTTGATTGACAGATTAATTGGGTGGTGGGCTGCGAGAGTCATCTTTTCTTTTTTGGCTGTTTGAGTTTGAGGCTAGAAGGTTCAATGGAAGGTTCATGGAAAGATTGGCGAAGGATTGGCAAATAAAGGAAGCAAGAAAGAAAGAAAGAAAAGGCAAAGCTGAAAAAGCCGGGCAGTAGTTGGTTCAAAGTGGTAGGTTTTTGAGTTTGACAGCGTCAGAAAAGGTTTGGGTTACAGCTAGGGTGTTTTGCCTCAGGCAGCAGATCTGGGAGAATGGACACATGATGTTGGGCGACGTTGACGTTGGATCTGGAAAAGGGCGACGGCGGGCGGCGTCGGCGAAGGGAGCAGGGGTTCCTCAGCACCGATGGCAAATCTGGAACAGCACAACGATGGAGCCCGTGAGCATTTTGAGCTTGATTTGGGGCGACTGGTAAAGTATAAATGTCTATAAAGGCGAGAGGCTAACGTCATATCAGGCAGCTGGAGGCGTGGAAGGGGAGCGACCCTCGACCGCCAGTCCTCCCCGGCAGCCCGGCAACCTAACAAACAGTACTGTACCGTGGTCGTCTGGCGGTCTTTCTCTCCTGATCGGGCCAAGTATAGTTTGGCTGGTGATGGGGATGGGGAGAGCAGTGGCTACACCTACTACTGGTGCGATCAACAGGTAACTAACTTATGTACTCTACTCTACTTACTGTACACTACAGACACTATATCATATCATGCCACACCACGACCATCCAGCGGAGTGAGACATTTGCGATCTTTGTTGGGTCTGGTTTCCCCGTCTTCCATGTGCATGCATGCATGTATGCATATTGATGCAGGCTCAAAAGCTAAAGTCTAATCCTTCATCGCCCAGACAGTACAGTACAGCAGCACATACGGCTGACGTACGGCAGGGTTTATACAGGTTTCGAGCATCCGCACTACACACTGCTCTATATGTCGCTCCTAATCTGATTAGCTAGGTTGTTATGATTGATCGTACTGGCTATGGTAGTGCTCTGTGGTCTGGTCTGGTCTGGCTGCTCATGCACTCACTAATCTTGAGTAAGGATGATCACTTTCTTGATCGCGAACACAGATCTTGGATGCATGGTAGTCTATGCATGGCAGTCTAGCTCGTGATATAGCTCGTGATATATACATGTGTACCGAGAGGTGTTCACCGTATCAGTTTCGGGGGGCCGGTTTTTTTTATTCTTTGAAAGGGGATTTGACCTACTGGAGAAGCAAAATACACCGCTGGATCTTTCCCAATTAAGTCGGTCTTTCTTTGGGAATAACTTCAATGGTTATATATAGAGTGGAGAGAAATACCTGTACTGTATGTACCCAAAAGAAAAAAATTAATTGAGCAATAAGTGGTCACTTTCACGGAAAGCAAAATGCATAAGGAATGGTGCTAAATAATTGGGAATATTGATACACTTTTTGTTGAATTGAAAAAATAAGTCACCTCTCGTGAATCTCATTTGATTCAGCACTTCGATATCTTTCTAAGTATCTCGGATATTGTAGGAAGCCATCACTGCTATGGTTGATGATTGAGAGGCGTTGAACTGAATTTGAGACAAAAGACCACAAATATGTGATTCTACTCCGTACAAGCTGCCACCAGATTTCATATCCCAGACAATGATCCCTGATTTACCATCAATCCAGAGGTTTAATGACATGGCTGTTGACCTTGACCCCCGCGGACACAGTCCTTGAACTAACTCCTCAGCTGAAAATTCCTAAGAACTTCCACATGACTATTCGCCATGCCAAAAAGGAGCATCTCAATTTCAAATCCTACATTTTAAGCATCAACCGCTTTAGAATCGAAAAGAAGCGGCTCCTATAAAGTCTCCTGTGCCATAGTTCTCTGATCCCAATCGTCAAACTCATAAAACGACAACAATCCTTTCATTCATCCTCATTACCAATGTCGGCCCCGTCCTCCTCACTATCATCGATCATAACTGGATTCCGATAACTGCCCAAATCCCGAGATCCAAGTCTATTATCTAAGCAATTGAGAACATCAGAAGAGAAGACATTAGAAGGGAGTGAGGCTCTACGGCCACTACCGCGTGAATATTGACTGGAAGATTGAATTGATCCTTCGCTGTCAGAATTAGATAGGTTTCTGTGTGGGATTTCGATCTGGAAGCTGTTCTGTGGGAGATTCCGCGTCAGACTCATATTCCTCAATGGTCTCACGATGCTTTCGCTTTCGTCTTTATTGATTTCCATTCCCGGTTCATCAATAGCTTCCTGGACTGCAAACCACGGGATCCTGGCAAGTGTTGCCATCCTGGACTTTCCGACTCGGCTTCCGATCGTGCGGTTCAACTCTAGGTGGTGTGTGTTAAACTTGACTGTGGCAACATCTTTGTAACCACCTGGAACCAGACGCCTTGTGATTGCCGTGACACCAGGCTCATTGTACCTCTCAACCTGTCCCAATTCGGTCATCGCCTCAACATGGAATTTGACGTTCGTGAATCGGCTTAGTTGTTTAAGAAACTGCAGGCAGTCTAGGCAGGGAGCTTTGTCCATTTCAATGATGGCCTCGTGCTGCGGGTGTGATTTTAAGTGCTCCAGTTTCTCTCTACAGGGTAGACCGGTAGCACTGTTCGCAATGTGGTGGAAGTTGAACCACAGACCGAGCCGTTTTTCAACGTGACATGCAGCAAACTGTCCCTTCCGTAAACCATCATATACATTGGGAGGTAGCTGATGTCTTACAATTCGACAGAACTCTCGTACTGCTTTTGCCCAGCAGTCTCCATCTAGCAACCGTGGATTTCCAGTCGCACGAGACCGCCATCCAGACACGGAGCTCATCAAAATCTTGTCACTTCCGGCATATCTGATGCTACCGAACGTGCGGGCAGCCTTCGTATCCTCCCGATCAGCGGTAATAGTCTCGACGGGCGTATAGATACGGATGGTGTTCCCAAACCGCTGGAGTGCTCTCTTCGATGTCTTAACCACAGCTAGGCCGTCCTCGGTATCTGGAGTGGAATCGGCGCTTTCCTCAAATATCTCTGCCAGTGCTTGGCATCGCTCGACGTAGCCTAACCTCTGCTCTTGTGTATTAGTGATGGGAAGGATAACTTGAACGTGGGACGATCGTTCTTTCAGCGGAGCTGAGCGTTCAGCTGGGAAAACTGGTGAGCTTGGTGGTGTAGGGACGCCCTCCGAAGAAGATAGAATGGGACTTGATGACGGAAACTCTCTAAGACCTATGACGTTTGATTGTGCCGAGGCTGGTAATTGGAAAGGATCTTCAAGTGATGGGCTTCTTAGCACGTGTGAATTGGAAAGTTTTTCAGCGTGATTCAAGGTATCCTGTAGAAGATGGACTTTGGGACTGGAACTCCATAGACAACTACTATTTCCAATCCGATCGTAACCTGTAATGACAGTAAGACCTTTAGGATGAACAACTTCAGAAGTTGAGTGCAATATACGGCATTCTCGAACCCTTCTGTCAGCCGTCTTGACTTCTTGTTGAGATGGTTTTGCCAGCTTTTCCAGATGAGGAGCATGTAAGCCCGGAGATCTTAGTTCAGGTAAGGTTATTGGGAGTTCTGGCACTTGCGTCAAGACTCGAGGGGAAGTAGGCTCAACGTCAGGCTCACCTACGGATTTAGGGAGGACCGGTGCACATGAATGCTGTTGGATCTGAGGCTGAAGTCGTCGAGGCTGGATACTCTGGAGCACACTCATAGCGGGTTTGTTGGCTTGGAGTCCTGGAAATCTCATATCACGTAACTGGGTACGAAATGCAACAAGTGACTCTCTTGCCTGTCGTCTCATCCCCATTGTATCATACCCCCGCTTGTTGGGTTTCGTCTTCGCCATTTTGAGCTAAAATGCCTGTCAGTTTCAGTGGAGGACTGCGTGTACTTGAAATTGTGCTATTGCAAAGCTGGAAAGCTCGTGGCTCGTGAGGTTGGCGCGCAGAGTGAAGCTGCTTTGTCGTGGAGATGAGCACACGAACGCGTAGATATGTACGCGTATAATAAAACACTAGCAGATAGCCGATGCACGAAGGAAAGAGCGATTCAAGTGGTTGTTTACAGTAGTAGGACGATTGAAACTGAAAGTCTTATATCTAAGATGATGGTTCAAGGTCTAACATGACCACAAAATCAAGAAATATAAGCTTATCTGCATTTTGTCAGGTAAGCAATACCCTCAAATAATATACTGAAGTGAGTTGTTTAAATTAAGATATCAATGAATAACATCTCTACTAATTTTACATTTGCAAACATAAGTTGAGTGTTTCTTTACGAATACGAAAATAATGAGGTTCCTCCTGTTTCCTGTCCAATAATGGTTTATGAGGGCTTTGATAAAATGAGCCAACACCGGGATATGGATATTGATCGATTGTAAGATAGCACACTGATCAACTATTACGTTTAATCAACTGGAAACGATATTATGTAACTTACGGGGATTTGCCTCTTCTATGTATTGGTGTATACTTATGAATAAATCAAACAGTTGTCCAAGTTATATGATGTTATTCTCTACTTAAGATACGAGAGAGTATTTATCAGGTAACAATGTTTCGATTTACACCAATCGATAACTATCATCCACAAAAAGTCAGACTTCTAGTGACGTTATACGTGCTACAACGTTGTAGTGGCAATTGTTAGCGAAAAAAGTTAACTAATCATGATCTGTAAATCTTAATATCGTAACCAACAACAGCTTCACTTCCATATCAAACTTCACAGCACAAAGATGACGCTCAAATCAACAACCTAATTAAAGCCAAGGTAGCTTTTTCTAAGAAGAAGAATTAGCCGTCTTATTCACTATGCTATACAATAAACTAACAGTCTCCTCTCCTAAGCTCATAATCGCTTATTCTAAACATTTAGCATGCTTATGGACACTATAATTCAATATTTACCAAGTAATTTAGGTGAAAATCTATGGTATTCCAAACAGAATAAGAAAGATCGAATCATTGTCATTCATCTCAGTTTACTAAGAACTGCAAAACCCCAATGCTACTCATTCTTAGAGATCAAGGTCTCCGTTCCCCAGTCACAGAAAAGTTAACTGCTTTCCTGTTTGCCAAATGAAGGGCATACCATATCGTTTCCCATAATTCCCAAATATGAACCACTTTGTACTGAAGGGAGAAAAATCTCTGCAATAGCATAAGACACTGCTCAGCTTAGCCAATATTTACGTTAGTGTGGTCGGTATTCAACTTGAACCACCAATTTCGGAAACGGTCTACAAACGCCCAAGTCCAAACAAAGTTGGTGTACATAGGTTAGCCTAAGGATTTATATTTTTTTCAAAAGAACAATTCAGAGTATTCCACTATATACTAGACGTCGATCGAAAAGTTGATACCCTAGCTTGGAATTCGGTGCACGTGGACCAACCCCTGAGTCTATTCGCTTACTCGGCTCCCTACGTATTGCTTGTAAACTTCTCTTCCACATTCTACAGGGCATAGCTTGACGTTCATATTGATACTGTCATATTGATACTGAAACGATAATTTGACGTATTAGAAAGAAAAAAGTTGAGTTACTATTCAAACATCATTAACGGGATCTAAGCAAACAAGATTCTAGAGTTTGGAAGAAGAAAACTTTAACCTTATCGGATTGTGGTAAATTCACAATAGACCACTTTCCATGTTGAAATAAATTGGATATAGACAACAATTTTGCCGCTAGTATTGCTTGGTTAAGGTATTATTGTAGTTATAATCTGTAGCTGGTGGTATTGTGGGCCAAAATGTAGACATGGACTATCTCACAGAGGAATATTGTCCTCGAGTTTTCATTTCAATCCAAGTTACAATTGCAAGTTTGAGATGAAATGGTTTATTATTATTGAAATTTAGTGGACGTGGACGGTTTTCGCTAAGCGCTACAATACTGCACAAAGAGTTTCGCGATGCCAGCATCTTGTTACTCTTCCCTCAAATCCCTAACCATGCATTTCTGTGACCGTAATTGCCGAAAGATATGAAATTCCATTCCAACATCGAGTCCTTTGGATATTTCAAGCTTTCAGGATCAATTATTTCGCCAACAGAGCTCTAACAGAGAAACCAGGAAGATCGGCTTTGAACTCACTTCTAGCGGAACAAATTCCATGGTGTTGTCATCTAGGTCATCGACAAGAGCTCGGATTTTGTTTGGAAAGAAGTGCCACTCATCCTTCTCAGCATGTCTGGCCAACTCACCCAGAAGCCGTTCTCTGAGTATATCTGAGTAGAGTTTCACGAACGCTCCTCTGTATTTCCGGATCTGGATTTGGGTGTTGATTGGCACAAAATGGCCTGAACGAGTCTGTATAGTGTTCTAACAAAGTGAGAATCTCAAGAAACAAATCTGTATCATCCTGATACACTAGAGCTATCATTTGCAAGAATGGCCTTCTAGTATCTCGTGCATGGAATAAAGTGTGAACCTGATCATGTATTTCAGAATCGACTGGTACCGTGCGTGGCTCTACGTACTCAATGACAGCTAGGCGATGGGCTCTGAATTGCGTCGAGTAGATTTCGGAAGCCATGTCGATTGCGAGGTGTAAATTTCGCTCAACTAGATGGATTATTGGTGGAGAGATAAATGGATTCTAATAACCATTTCTATGATCCGTATACGAGCTTTCGTAGTGAAACTAAAATATGGCTCAAAATGTTTGCGACCTATGACAAGTTTGAAAGGAACACATCGTTCAATGGCTTGAGTATATGCAATGAGAGTGTGCAGCATATCGAAAAGCCAATCGGGAGGACTACTGCCTTCCACCAAAGCTTTAAGATCACTTTGCAATGCAGTATTGCTGCAAAAGCTGCTAACACCGGTCTTAAGATTCTTACATTTTATGGTGAAATGATTTGGAATCTCTGAAGCTCCACCAATATCTCGAATCGAAAACTCAGAAACTCAGAAACTTGCCGCAATAGTCTCAAAGGTTTAGCAATCTGTTCTGGGGATGAATATCCACGGTCCAAGGAATTATTATCCACGATATCGCCTGGTTTAGGGTTCAAGAGAATATCCAGTGCGTAAGATGTGTCATAGGATAGTAACCTGCAGAGGTTTTTCAAGGTTTCCAACTCAGGACCATTGCAGGTGCAAACCAGAGCGTTCCAACTTTATACCTTAAAAAGACCAAGCACATCTCGTACAGTCTTTAACAGTTATAAGGAAGATAGCGAGAAATTACTCAATTCGGGAATAGAAAATATTGATGGTAAGAGAATTCCATTGCTAATGCAAAGAATGTCTAGACATAAAGAATTCTCTTCCCTTACTCTTGGAGTTGCCTATTTGTCGCAAGAATCGTCGGATAGAGCTTAAACTTCGCTTTCCCCCCCAACTTTTGAAACATATAAACCGACCTAGCATCGAATATAGAAGGATTTTGAAAAAGATCACTCAAGATTTGGTCTCTCAGTTCTCGAGGAAGTCTCAGGAGGAGATTCTTACATCCAGGGGGTGGAGTTTTTGCTGAATGTTAATACCAACGTGCCATGATGCTCCTAGGGATACTTGGCGCGAGTATGCTGCGATATGTGGTAATGGGTGCTGACTTTGTTATGTGAGAAGTGTTTTGTGGTGATGAAATGTAAGTAAAGCTTGATCTTTAAATCCTTGAGGTCGGTTTGCGTGCTTTGGTTTCTTCTGTTTATGCCAACATTTATTGCGCTTCGCTATGACGCGGAAGACTGATCTCATTTGGGGCACACGTAAGAGAAGCATTCCTTTGATTATTGAACCTGGTTTCTCATTTGAAACAATTAACTACAGAATGGTCTTTCCAGTAATTAACCGTCATATAATCTTACGCAGGAAATGGAAACACAGCAGGACTTCGATATCCATTCTCACCCACACTCCTGACGCCAAATTCCACGTTGTCCTTGCTGACCTTCACCGTCGCCGTCCGCACGTCACCCACCTCAATATAATGCGTCCAAAACGGCTGATCGGTTGGTCTCCACACAACTTCATACCCAATTGCTCCAGTAACACCACCCCAAAAGAACGTGCTGTCGTTTGTCAAAGCTGTTGTCTCGATAGTCACGTTTTTAGGACGATCCGGTGCATTGGCTAAACTCCACATCGCTGCAGCATTTACCTTGCCTACGCGGGAAATGTAGTAGAAATCACAGAACTGAGCCAAATCACCGTATTGCACCCCGCTCTGCACGCGGACATCTTGGTGTTGGTGAGCGAAGTCTTCACGGGGCTCGGTGAAGCGATTGGCTGCGTAGCCGGCTTCGAGGAACGGACGATGGTCACCCCCACGTAGGTAACGATCGAGGCGATAGATAACCTCGACGCTCATCCCGGTTACTGGGTTCGAACCTACGTCGCGGGTGAAGCGTCCAAGATTTCGGGCTGGAGAGTCGTTTTCGCCGCCCACGGAAAGGCGCTGAGATGCCTGACGGGCTGTTTCGTTGGAGGGGGTGCCTTGGGCGAATAGTCGTATTATATTGGAAGAATTCTTGCCATCGTCTCCTACAGGGGAGCCTACTATATCGTTCTAGTAATAAGTGTTAGCGTGGCAGCGTGGAAAGGGGCTCGCTTAAGTTAGAGAGAGAGAGCTTACGGTCCACATTCCCTCTACGTATGCAGAAGCATTGGTATAAGTGCGTGCTAGGTGTGTGCTACCAAGCAATCCTTGCTCTTCGCCTGCAACGGCAACAAATACCATGGTTGCTTTAGGTTTGTATTTTGCAAATATACGAGCCAGTTCCAGAGAAATGGCCACTCCGCTTGCACTGCAATCATCAGCAATCTATCTCATCCAGTACTTGATTTGAAATACCTTACTCATCATCTGCTCCTGGAGCATCATCAACCCGATTCATCACATCAGTAACTCGCGAATCGTAGTGGCCACTTGGAATTGTTGTGTTAGCTTGTTTTCAGACACTCTATTGGTGAACACCAACCTGATGACCATGATTCTATCAGGTTCACTACTTCCCCTCAGCGTCGCTACGACGCTACTAACATTTGTCGGCTTATCTACTCTGTTTGCAACTTGCTGGATATAGCTCGCTACCACCAAATCAGCAGTTCATCTTTTGATCTATTCAGCATGTGAAAAAAGAGCTCCAATTTTTCCACACACACAGCAAAGGCATTGGAATGAAGAAGAAACTCACAGAGCTCAACCTTCATCGTCCCCTCACTCTCTTCCGCAAATCCTCTGAAAGTATCTAGAAGCCAGTCTCTCGCAGCGCCAATACCTGCAATCTCAAGGGTTAGTCTTCAGAGTAACCCCGACTTGCAAGCCAAGGAATCCCATCCCCCCCTGACCAACATCTCTGAAGGAAAAAAATAACCAATGTCAACCTCCATTAAGTATATCTTACACCATTCGCCAAAAAGAAAGGCCAACGAACTTACCCCTCACCGGATCATCCTGCACACTCAAAGTATGCCTCGTGCCAAAACCCACCAACTTCTCCACATACGCCCTAATCCTCTGAGGATCCACCTGGTTCAGGATCTCCGTGAGCTCAGAATCCGGTAGCTGCGGTGTGTACGGCAAGCCTTGCTGTTCCGTCGGCCAGGCGTTGATGGCGCAGAGGTCGGTGGGAAAGGGCGTTACGCCGGTCACGACGCTTCTAGCAAGGGGGAGCTGGGATGCGTCGAGGAAAGGGGGGAATAAGGCGAAGAACGAGAGGGAGATAATTCTGGCTAAAGATGGGGAGAACATGGTTGAGCTATCTCCCACCCGAAAGCGTAATTTGATATGATTTACGGAAGCGTTGCGGGTAGGCTATTTGCTTGTTTTACACGGTGCGAGAAGACGGGTTTTTGTGCAGTGCATAGTTCTTTTCTTATTTATATATCCTGTACTTTTTCGTAAGTGGGTGAGGCGAGTGATGACTTCACCTGCATTGGTGATCGATATCCGGGTATGCTGCGGTAGTTGAGAAGCGTCCGAATGAGGAAGCTCGGCTTGGCGAGATGAGAAATATGAGATCCTACAAGATATTTAATTTATAGAGATGTATATGGACCCACTAAACCGCATATTTTGCGTCCAAAAGCATATTATTGAACAGCGGCTTAATCATATTAAGGTTCTCGCTTAATTCAGGGGCAAGTCGAGCTGGCTTACATGATCTATCTTCTATATGCAGTCTCATTTTTATCATATAATGCCCAAAAGCGTTCGGGGGTATCTCTGCGCCTATAAACAAATCAAGGACGGCATGCCGTAGTCTATCTCCCTACCTTCTTAACCTTTATTCCTCCCAGAACCCCCACAGATCTCCATACACTGTCACTAACTCTAATTGGCAACTTTCTGCCCTTGAGTCTCTGATCTATAAGCCACATCCCAACCACAAACTCCTCCCTGTCAAGTGTACCATTCTCCTTTCGATCAATAAGGGCATAAACCTCCTCCAAAACCTCCACATGTAACCTCGATCTCGAGAAAATATCTCGAACCACAAGATTACATACGGCGCCTTCACCTTGACTGTTCAAGTACATCCCACGATTGGATGCCCACACAGCCTCATAGCGTTTCCGTTCCCGTTCTGTGATTTCATCTCGCCATCGTTTACGATCGCCTTCGTGGTGTTTGTTAGGATGTTTCTTCATCAAATTTTTCCGTCCACGTCGTTTTTCACTTTCATCAACTTCTTCCTCACGCGGTTTACGCATGGTGGTTCGTAGACCGCTGGGCTTTGAAGGGGATGGAGTTCGAGAGATTTCTTTGCCGTTGTGGAACATATTTTTGGCACTACGGCGTGGGGCGGGTAGGGGTGGAGGGTACAATTTTGCGGGAGATGCTGCTCGGGAGGAGGCCAATGAAGAGGCTACGATGGCGTTTGCCAGGGATTCCACTGCAGCAGCAGATGCGCTGCCCGGGAGGAGGTTTTGTGATGCTTGCTTCTTTTTCTGGTTTTGGAGACGGACGCGGAAGGATGGTACTTGTTCAGATTCGGCGTAGGAAGAAGCCGAGACAAAGGAGTCGGAGGAGGAGGCATCTTGATTCTCCTCATCCTTAAAGGTTGGAGATCTTTTGTTTGGTATTGGTATTGGCTGAGAAGGTTTCGGTTTTGTAGAGGCTACTGGAGGTTTTCGTGCCGTTGGTGGTATTTTTGAGAAGTTTGGCGGTAGTATAGGTTTTGGGGATTTGATCTCTGGCTTTGGTTTCAGGGAATTCTGATTTTTAGGAGCTGGGGAACGAGTTCGCAGAGCTGGTGCAGGTGGTTCCTGCATTTCAGGTGATTTCGAAGAAGCTAGCTCAGCAGGCGTAGGTGTTCTATCCACAACTGGTCTTTTGTTCCTTGTGGCCTGCGAGGGAGTACCAGAGTTCTGCTCAAATTTCCTAATCGCCGCCTTAGTTGGCATTATAGAGCTAGTATCCAATGGTTGATCCAAACTCCCCACCGAGCTTACACTCCTGACCGAACGTCCCGAATAGCTCTCTCTTTTCCTCAACACCGGGGAAGAAAGCTGTTTCGAGCCTGTGTGATTTGGCGTTACATTTCTTGAAGCCGCAAGTGTAGCTGCAATATGTGATGGGCTCTTTGCCTGATCAGTCGGATAATGAAGCACCCTGCGTTCAACATCTGGGGTATATGAACCAGCACTGCTTCCTCCACTTCTTTGGTATAAAAGGCGTTGATCTTCTAGTGGAGCTTCTAGTCTGTTGGCTTTGGCAGCAGCAGCTATAGCCCCGTTGCTCCCACTGTAGGTATTCGGCGCAGGTTTCGGTTTCAGAGGAGGTTTTCCAAATGCGAAAGATGCTCCTCGTAAAGCTTCATCCTGGGCGGAGGAGGCGGATGGGTGACGCCGCGTGCCGGAGGGTCTTTCTGCTGTCATCGGGCCACGATGAGATATGACCGCAGTCGTAGTGAGATAATGAGCCTATCATGTATATCGCAGGCTCTACATTGCAGAAGCCTGGGGTGATCTGATGTCGAGGACATCTTCCAGAACTCGTAAGCAACCTTGGAATTCCAAGACAAGGCTGAGAGCCTGGTTGATTCACGTGACTAAAATATGTTATTTTAAGGCTGACAAAACCTGTTTGCTCTTAAATTTGGATGCCTTGTTGGTAGAGCGTTGATGGGGGAATGAATAGAGCTCTTAAGACTCTGTTGCATCGAATTTTCGCCGAAGTGAAAAGATTTAATGAATATTATCTCTTTAATACTGTAGCGGCATTTTCACTTATTGACAAAGATCAGCATGTCTTTTGTCATAAATTTCTTCCATTCAGATTATTATAACAAGCAGTAACTAGTGTTAAACCATCGCCGTGCAAAAATGCAATTCTTATGCAAGTGCGAACCAATTATCCATGCTATGCACCAGCTGAGTTGAAGGCATGTTACCTGCGCCATATGCCCGATTCCCAGCGCTATGCCACTTAATACCTTGAAAAACAAATGAAAATTTCTATTCTTCGTCATAAATTTCCTTATACCTGTACATTTCCAACTCTTTTCTGATGAAACCTCTATCTAGAGCCCCACTATCGCCCGTTTGCAAAAGTTAAGAACTTGTATATTGCCATTTCATCTCGAGTTTCGTATTCGTTTTTAAAGGACAAATCGAATCCAGACTATCCAAATCTTTCCCTGGAAACCGAACATCCATTGAGCCATTCGTCATGGTAACCATATTTCCCTATTGATGACCGAGAACTTCCCACCTCGTAATTATACTGGATGATAGAGTACTGATTAGGCCCACCTTCTGTAGATGGAGGCGTTCCGTTGGCACAGTTTTCACCTTCCTTACTAGTATGCAAATCCTTTCGGACATATCCGCGCCGGAGAACCGTCATCTAAGCTTCATGCAAATGGAAGTTTTGTGGTTGTTATGTGTCATGTTAACCGGGGGTAGAGTGGGGCAGGTCAACGTGAACGTTTGTTTCGGATCTCTGGTAATGATGCGAGCAAGGATCTGTGTTCTCGAAGAATTCATGTCCAACCACAACTGCGGGATTTGCAGAATTCGTTATGCCGTGGAACCTGCGTCTGGTGCCTGTGGTGCCTGCCTGTGGTGTGACACCATTGCTCATTGTGTAACCGCGATCCAGCGCACTGGGACCCCATCTTCTCCAATCTGGTATGGCTTCGTTGCCAGTTTTCTGGGAGGAAGAGCCCACCGCGCTCTTCCAGGCTTCTGGTCGTCCAGTTTTCCCCTTTTCCGCATAGCCATCTCCATAACTGCAATCCGGATGAAATCACTATTCTCCCGCATATCCCGTTGACGAGCGACCGGTCCAGCCGCGACGGCAGCAAAGACCTCTTCCGGGGTTGTTTGTGTTCGTCGACTGATCACACTAGGAGAGGTGCTTTTAGCTGCTCGGGAGATCTTGTAAGTTTGCATTTGAATTGAGGCGGTGCATTTGGTTGCACTCATGGTCTGTGCTAGAGAAGAAGGAACGTGAGCTTCGATGGGAGCATTGGTGGTTGGATTTAAATATCGGCGTAGGGCGGGAGTGGGTGTATCCTCTAATCTTGGTGGCATTCGTTCATCTGTAAATGGTACTCGCGGATCTATAGAGATGATTGACCGTGTGAGAAAATCATCGGGTGTGATAATCGGTGCTGTCAGACTTGAAAGCGACTTCGCAGCAGATCGGAGCGCTTTCAACGAGGCTGTTAAATTCGACTTAAACGCGGATTTTCTCCTGGAAACCTCTGGTTCAGGACTGGTTTGTCTGGGTATCTCGGCCTTTCGTTGAAACACCCTGAAGTCCAGCTCCTCGAAATCAATTTCTGGGTTCGATAATGGGTGATCATCCGGTGAAGCAATCTCACCGGGTGGTGACAGTGTAAACCGGCGTGTTGGAGTTGTTCGCCTACCTCGGTAGGATGGTGTAATCAGAGAATGGAGCGAAGGAGATGACATCGATTCGGATATTGACTCGGTGTCTAGAGAGGGCATCGACTCGCTGGACATTGTCCTACTTGACGTAAGGGATCCTCGACCAGCCGAACCTGGGAGCATTTCATCTTGATCTAACTCGTCTGGGGGGCTCAAAAGAAGGTCCATAGGGCTCCTTCCAAGTGATAAACTGAATTCTTTCTCGGAAACATTCGCCTGATCCATTATCAAGTCCACCGTCAATCGAGGGAGTGCACCACTTCGCCTCCGCCCACTGTTATTATGTTTTGGTGGGGGTATGTTCGTAATGGCGAGAAGTGCCGCGACGGACGGAGGAATGTCGTTAGGAGAATGTACCGCACGCCTGCGCTGTTCCGACTTGTCTGAAGGTATTCTGCCATTTCGAGGACGGCGTGCCGTGCGTGATTCTGTTGTCTTCTGCTGAGTAGAGTCACGCTGTCCACGGGTGGGAATGACAACGGGAGACGAGGGAGTCGTAGGTCTCGAAGTGTCTGAATCCCCGTCCATAGTTTGGTTCAAGGGTTTCCTCGAAGGAGAGCCTCCTGACCTCCGGTCCTTGCTAGTAGCTGTACAAGAACCTTCATTCTTCAAAGGCTTCTTGGATGGTGTTGAGTGTGAACTCGGGGAGCGAGTGAATAGGTAGGACCTTGTTGCTAACATCGTCACACGAGGTCGCGTGTCTTAGTGGGTTGCCTCTGTACCCAGTCCGCAGAACCATCGGTTTTCCCTTTAGATCTCAGGCAGGAGAGCTTCCACATATGCGTTTTGATGTTCGATAAGGTGATATGAAGTATATTTAGGTCTTGTGTGCGTCGGAGAAGACTGTAGAGTCCACAGGAGGCTTATCGGAATGCCACTCGTGCCGTTTCCTGCAGTTCTAGGCAAAGCTGAGTTTGGTGCGGTTGGTGCGGCATATCCGGATTTCTTTGATGAGGTGTTAACAGCAGTCAAAGGGCTGGCATGGAGAACCGAGTGAAGCAGGTATTTGTTTTTTTTATTAGGATTGTGTTTGTGGTTGGGGGTTCTGGTGGGAGGATTCGGAGAGAATAGTGGTTTGTGAGTGAGTGAGTGGAAGGAGGGATGATGAGTGCTGCTTGACTCGACTTGAACTAGGTATTTGGTGTGGACCCTGTTTATCTGGTATCGCATCGTATCGCAGGACAGGGACTCGTCGGTCAAGTCATGTGAAGCAAGGGTGGATGGAAGGCGATGGGATAATAAGGTCAGAACCGGCCGAGGGGGGGAGAGACTTGGCATTTGACACTTGGCTTTTACTCATTTCTCACTATTACTCATTGGGCACTCTGGTACTGTTGTACTGTACTTGTACTATTATTGTACTATTCGGTGTACGAAGTACTTCTATGCTACTGTATAATGTTAACTTATTGGTAGGACCCTGGATTCTTGGCTACACACACACACACACACACCCACACAAATACACAAAATATACTCACATTCGTCACTCACACACTCACACACCCACACCCACCCACACCCACATACCCACCGAGCCACCCACTCGATCTTTGCTGACCAGCACCACTACCACCACTCGGACCAAGGCACACGACACGACT
>Ga0247812_10000821_pt1 | contig 17913 bp, 15 predicted proteins | sample UWRJL149409B1_FD_178011 | JGI IMG/M metagenome (GOLD analysis project Ga0247812, IMG submission 178011) | Plant litter microbial communities from Arlington Agricultural Research Station in Wisconsin, United States - UWRJ-L149-409B-1 | ecosystem: Environmental > Terrestrial > Plant litter >...
ACGGCATCATCCACAGCTGGCTGAACCGCATGCTGCTGCCGGACACCGTCGGTACCGGTGGTGACTCCCACACCCGTTTCCCGATGGGCATTTCGTTCCCGGCCGGTTCCGGTCTGGTCGCGTTCGCTGCAGCCACTGGCGTTATGCCGCTGGACATGCCGGAATCGATCCTGGTGCGCTTCAAAGGCAAAATGCAACCGGGCGTCACCCTGCGTGACCTGGTTCATGCCATTCCTTACTTCGCGATCCAGGCTGGCCTGCTGACCGTCGAGAAGAAAGGCAAGAAGAACGCCTTCTCCGGCCGCATTCTGGAAATCGAAGGCCTGGACAACCTGAGCATCGAACAGGCTTTCGAGCTGTCCGACGCCTCGGCTGAACGTTCGGCTGCCGGTTGCACCATCAAGCTGTCGAAAGAGTCGATCACCGAGTACCTGAACTCCAACATCACCCTGCTGCGCTGGATGATCGGCGAAGGCTACGGCGATGCACGTACTCTGGAACGTCGCGCTCAAGCGATGGAAGCCTGGGTTGCCAACCCTGAGCTGATGGTTGCCGATGCTGACGCCGAATACGCTGAAATCATCGAAATCGACCTGGCCGACATCAAGGAGCCTGTGCTCTGCGCGCCAAACGATCCGGACGACGCCCGTCTGCTCTCCAGCGTTGCTGGCGAGAAGATCGACGAAGTATTCATCGGTTCGTGCATGACCAACATCGGTCACTTCCGCGCTGCCGGCAAGTTGCTGGAGCAGGTCAAGGGTCAACTGCCAACTCGTCTGTGGCTCTCGCCTCCGACCAAGATGGACGCTCACCAGCTGACCGAAGAAGGCTACTACGGCATCTACGGCAAAGCTGGCGCACGCATGGAAATGCCGGGCTGCTCGCTGTGCATGGGTAACCAGGCACGTGTAGAGCCGAACTCGACTGTAGTCTCCACGTCGACCCGTAACTTCCCGAACCGTCTGGGTGACGGCGCAAACGTCTACCTGGCTTCGGCTGAGCTGGCGTCTGTTGCTTCCATCCTGGGTCGCCTGCCGACCGTCGAGGAATACATGGAATACGCTGGCCAGATCGACAGCATGGCGGCTGATGTATACCGCTACCTGTCCTTCGACCAGATCGCCGAGTTCCGTGAAGCTGCAGCGAACGCCAACATCCCGGTCGTTCAAGCCTAACGTTACACAGCAATAAAAAACGCCGCCCATCGTGAGATGGGCGGCGTTTTTTTGTCTGTAAGAAAGGTGCTTATAGTGCTGGCCTCATCGCGGGCAAGCCCGGCTCCCACAGGGTTTGTGGTGTGTCTAGATGCAGTGCTCGAACGCAGTCACTGTGGGAGCCGGGCTAGCCCGCAATAGCGGTATGTCAGTGGGTACATGGCCAGCTGTCACACTGTCGCAAACAGCCTCACTCTCACGTTGGGTCAAGTGTTCAGCCTCAAGGCCTGTTGAACCGCCCCATCCACGCTCAATCCACTCAGCACCACGCTGTTAGCCTCTACCTCCGGCAACTCAGTCAGCGCGATTTGCGCGCGATACTTGAGACGGGCCAACACCAGCCGTTTACCTTCGCCATGCACGCGTCGAAAAAACTCCTGCAACGCTTCAATACTGGTGCCATCGAGGTCCGGAGACTCCTCCAGACTTAAAATCACCGTGTGAATCGGCGTCTGCGAATGCCGGATCAAGTGCAAAGCGCCGCCCAGAATCCGTTCGACGTTAGCAAAAAACAACGCCTCACTCGGCCTGACAATCAGCACACCGGGTTCCGTTACAGCCGCAGGATGGCGCTGCACATCGACAAAATCGTGTCCGTCATCGATGCGGCCGAGCACCTGGATATCCGCAGCCGACAGCTGCTTGAGCATCAGCAACACACTGATTGCCACCGACACCAGCAAGCCATCCAGGACACCCAGGACCAGCACCGCGGCGACGGCACAGATCACCAGCACTCGATCACGGCGCCAAATGAAATACCGCCCCAACGGTTGCAGGCTCAAACCACGGCCCAAGGCATGAATGACGATGGCAGCGAGAATGGGCTCCGGGGTCAGGGCAATGTAGGGCAGCACGGTCAAGAGAATCAGCAATACCACCATCGCCGCCACACCACCGGCCAGGCGTGAAGTGGCGCCCGCGGCTTCATTGGCCGACGTCGCCGAATACCCGGCTCCCGCCGGCATGCCGTGAAACAGGCCCGACAGCAGATTGGAGGCACCCAGGGCCAGCAGATCGCGGTTCGACGTGACGCGATCCCCGTGTTTGAGTGCATACGAACTGATCGAACCATAGGACTCGGCGTACAGGATCATCACCATGGCAAACGCCAACTCGCCCAGCCGCAGCCAGTCGGTGAATGGCAACGCCGGCCAGGTGGGCACATCCAGGCTCAGGTCGATGACACCGATCAGCTTCACCCCATAGGCCGACAGGTTCAGCCACTGTCCCGCCATGATACCGATCACCACCACCAGCAACCCGCCCGGCAGGCGCCGAAAGCGCGCGAACAGACACAACAAGGCCAATGCCACGGCGCCCACCGCTGCCGCCACCCAGTTCCATTGCGGCAGTTGTTCCAGCAATTGCGGCAGAAACCGCACCAGATTGGTTTCGGTCAGGTGCACGCCAACCACGCTGGCAACCTGCTTCAAGATGATGGTCAGGGCCAGGCCAAAGGCAAAGCCGCGCAGTACCGGTTTGGCGATGAAGGATGTCACGCTCCCCAACTTGAACAGCCCCGCGAGCAGGAAAAACGCGCCCGTCATCAGCACCAGGCCTACGGCCAGGGTTGAGCGCAGTTGCGGATCACCGTCGGCCAGCGTCGCGGTGGCAGCAGCCAACACCGCCGCAGAGGAGGAAGTCGCCGAGACAATGGCAAATCGGCTGGTACCGAACACGCCATAACAGAGCAAACCGGCAAACAGCGCGATCACTCCAGCCTGGGGGGCCAGCGCGGCGATACTCGAATACGCGACCGCTTCCGGCAGCAGCAGGCCGGCAATCGACAACCCGGCCAACAGGTCCCGCCAACGGTTGGGCTGTTCGGTAGAATTTGAGGCTTTGGCACTGGGCAATCCGCTGTCTCCAGGCGAAAAAAAACCGCTGCAGGTAACGCCTGCAGCGGCCACTGTAACTGTCATTCAGGCACTGCGCGAGCAGGCCGGGCGATCACGCACTCAACGAATAAATCAACGCCGAAATCGCCACCAGACCTACCGCCGTCACGAACACATTGGAAGCCTGCCCACGGTACCGCGCCATCGCCGGAACCTTGCGGATCGCGTACATCGGCATCAGGAACAGAATCGCCGCAATGATCGGTCCGCCAAGGGTTTCGATCATCCCCAAAATACTTGGATTGAGCGTCGCAACGATCCAGCACACGATCAACATGAACGCCGCCGTCATGCGATCCAGGGTCTTGGGCGCCGGACGCTTGCCGCTTTTCGCGATCAGGCCCTTGAGACCTTCACTGGCACCGATGTAATGCCCCAGGAACGACTTCGAAATCGCCACGAAGGCAATCAACGGCGCCGCAAAGGCGATGGTCGGATTGCTGAAATGGTTAGCCAGATACGAAAGGATCGACAGGTTCTGCGCCTTCGCTTCTGCCAACTGCGCCGGTGACAAGGTCAACACACAGCTGAAGACGAAGAACAGCACCATGACCACCATCAGCGCGTGGGCGCGCGACAGGATCTGCGAGCTGCGCTCTTCGGCATGCGCACCGTAGCGACGTTTCTGATCCACAGCGAACGCCGAGATGATCGGCGAATGGTTGAACGAGAACACCATCACTGGAATGGCCAGCCACAGCGTGTGCAACAGCGCCGACGGCTCGGGAAGCGTCGACGCGGTGGCCAGGATGCCGCCATTCCAGTGCGGAATCAGGAACACTGCCAGGAACAGCAACGCAACGATGAACGGATAGACCATCAGGCTCATCGCCTTGACGATAACCTGTTCACCGCAGCGCACCACCGCCAACAGGCCAAGAATCAGCACCAACGACAAGACGGCGCGCGGTGGCGGCATGATGTGCAGTTGATGCTCGAGGAAACTGCCCACGGTATTGGTCAGGGCCACGCTGTAGATCAGCAGGATCGGGAAGATCGCGAAGAAGTACAGCAATGTAATCAGCGCGCCAGCCTTGATCCCGAAGTGCTCTTCGACCACTTCGGTGATGTCGGCACCTTCACGCCCGGACAACACGAAGCGGGTCAGGCCACGGTGCGCATAAAACGTCATCGGGAACGCCAGCACCGCAAGCACCAGCAACGGCCAAAAACCGCCCAGCCCTGCGTTGATGGGCAAAAACAACGTGCCTGCACCGATTGCAGTGCCAAACAGGCCCAGCATCCAGGTGGTGTCATGGCGATTCCAGCCTTCGAGGCTGGTCGGTTTCGCCGTTACATAGCGTTCGTCGACGCTATTGGCCTGATCATTCATCCGGTGGGATCTCCGCATTCCGGTCAGTTGCTACCCGGTCAGGACGAGTCGGAAAAATCCGACAGGCAGCGCCCTGGCCGAAACAGGGGCGCGATTGTCCGGGATTAATGAACAGAAGCAAAGACTTAGCTGAGGAGTGGTTGTACGGATCAGATGATGTACGCGAAATCACCCGCCTACAGGGCCCCGTTGCATTAAAGGAGAACCGTCATTCCCCGCTTGATAAAGGTCCACCATCATGTATTTTGGCTTGACTGACAATTGACTGGAGTCATCCCATGCCACTGGTTCGCGTCGACATCAAAAAAAATCAGGACCCCACCTTCGCCAAACGCGTTGGTCAGCAGATTTATGCCGCGATGCGTAGCGCCATATCTGTGCCGGAGAACGATAATTTTCAGGTCCTGAACGAACACGACGAAGATCATTTCATCTTCGATCCCCAGTACCTGGGCATCCACCGCACCGACAATTTGGTAATGATCCAGATCACCCTGAGTGAAGGCCGTTCCGATGACCTGAAGAAACTCCTCTACAAGACCATCGTCGACAACCTTAATGCTGAGCTGGCGGTGCGCCGGGAGGATGTATTCATTAATCTGGTGGAAGTGAAGAAAGAAAACTGGTCGTTCGGCAACGGAATTGCCCAGTACGCCCTCTGATTTCCCACCTTTATAGCTGTGAGCCGCCCATGCCCCGTGTTTCCCGCAAACAAGCTGATCTCAACCGCGAAATCATCGTTGATTCCGCCACGCGCCTGTTCCGTGAACGGGGGCTGCACGGAATCAGCGTCATTGATGTCATGGCCGCTGCAGGTCTGACCCACGGCGGCTTCTATGGCCATTTCGAGTCCAAGGAAGCCTTGGCGCGGGAGGCCAGTGATCGCGCGTTCCAGCAGTCGGGTGAGCGTTGGCAAGCCAGAATCGCTGAGAGTGCGGATAACGACACTGCCCGCCGCGCCCTTATCGAGCCTTACTTGTCAGCCGCCAGTCGCGACAACCCGGGTGACAGTTGCCCGGTAGTGGCCTTTGCCGGGGACATGTGCCACGAAGCCGTCGATAGTGGATTGCATCAGACATTCAATGAAGGGCTCAACCAATTGCTACAAATTTTTGGATCGTTGCAGAACACTGGCGACGACGCTCAGGATCGAAAGCAGGCGCTGGTGCAGTATTCGTTAATGGTGGGGGCACTCACTCTGGCCCGAGCCACTCGGGGCGAACCGTTATCCGATGAGATTCTCGAGGCCGCACGGTGTTTTCTGAGCCAGGCTTGAAATACTCTTCTAGCAATATGATCTATCACTTTATATAAGCAGGAATAGTCCTACAGACAAAACATATAAAAACCTATACAGCGCACTACTTTAAACATAAACACTTAATTGTAACAAGCAGCCATCCGCTATTGAGCGACCCGTCTTCTCGGACTATATTTTTTGCGCTTTTACTGTTTACGCCTAAAAAGCGGCAATCAATAAATCTGAGAAGGCGATAGTTCCATGCATAAAAAAACGATGACGTTCAGATGCCTGCTTCTGGCGGCACTGTTGTGTCCACTCGCTAGCGTTGCACAACAAGCGCCCGCCACGGCCGATATTCGGGACCTGGCCTCCTCTCCTCGATGGCTGACCACCAAGGTGTATATCGAGGGTGCCCCACAAACGGACGTGAAAGCCAATTATCCAGGCGTGGTCGGAATATCGACGTGGGACCCGGAACGCAATCGCTATGAGTTTTTTTACACCGACACCGGAAAATCAAAGTACGACAATGGAGGTGGCGGGTACTTCTTTATCACCGGCGATCATAAAACCCACGTTCTGGTACCCGATGTCGGGCCGACCAAGACAATGGTCAGGCGGCTGGAAACATTGAATCAGAGTGAGTTTACTTACTCTCGTGAAGTGCCCCGAGACATGGTAGAAAACAACCCGCTGGTGCGCATTCATGTCGTTCATGCCCCTTACACTGGAACTGTAGAGACACCCTCTGCGCTTAAGCCGGGCACACCTGCAACTCCATAAATCAATCGATCATCTCTACATTATCTCTCTGCCGGGTCCTGACCCGAATTGTAACTTTATCTGAATTACCATCGACCAAGTTCAAACATGGAGATTCACCGTGCAGAAAACAATCAGGACATTGCTGGTATCTACGCTATTTGTTTCCGCAGCCTTCTGCGGCGCGGTCAATGCGCAGACAACAACAAACTCCGCTGCTAAAACTGCCGTTGCCACACCGGAAAATGCCGTCATGCTGACAGTTTTTTTAAAGCATGATCAGTCAAGGCCCCTGGGCGAACTGAAAGCTCAGCTTGCCCGCCAAGGCTTCTATAAGACATTCCCTCCCGCGGGAGTCGAGGTTGTCAGCTGGAACATCATGATGGGCATCGGACAAGTCGTCACACTGCGACTTCCAGCCTCTCGTTTGGCTGAAGTAAACCTTGCACTCGAAAATACGGCGTGGGGAACCTACAGAACCGAGTTCTACCCGACCTATGATTTCAAAGCCATCGCACTGGCGGAACAAAACAAGGCTAACCAGTCGCTAACGACCCAGTAACACTTAAGCAGCACACTGCATTTGCAGTGCGCTGCGCCATGACGGCAAAACCCTTGCAGGTACCTGAGTCGTAAATTTGCTTCTTGCGCGAAGCAGGCCAGACTGAAAAACACCGACGCGGCGATAACCACCATTGCCAAGTGGTTCTGTAATCAGCACTCTGAAACGACGTATGACGCCCGACACGCCTACGACCACAGGAGCATAGTAATGCCCGCAACCGTTCTGATACTGGTTGAAACCATCAATGACTACCTGCCGATTCTCGAACACCAGGGCTTCCACCTGATTCTGGCCCCGACACCTGCCGAACGCGCGGCAGCCATCACCCGCCATGGTGCTCAAATCGACGCAGTCCTGACCCGTGGCCCGCTGGGTTTATACGCCGATGAAATTGCCGCACTGCCGGCGCTCAAGATCATCTGCGTGATCGGTGCCGGTTATGAACACGTCGACCTGCAAGCCGCTGCCGACCGGGGCATCACCGTCACCAACGGCGCCGGGGTCAACGCCTCCTCGGTTGCCGACCACGCCATGGCCATGCTGCTGTCGCTGGTGCGCGATATCCCCCGCTGTGATTCTGCCGTACGCCGGGGCGAGTGGCCGAAGATCATGCGCCCTTCCCTGGCAGGCAAACACCTGGGCATTCTCGGCCTCGGTGCCGTCGGCATGGCCATCGCCAAACGCGCCGCCCTTGGCTTCGACATGACGGTGAGCTATCACAACCGGCAACACCGCAAAGACGTGCCGTACGATTTTTGCTCCACCCCAACCGAGCTGGCGCGTGCATCGGACTTCCTGGTGGTCGCAACACCCGGCGGCATAGGCACCCGGCACCTGATTAACAGGCAAGTGCTCGATGCTTTGGGCCCGAACGGCTTTATCGTCAACATCGCTCGTGCCAGTGTGGTCGCAACCGCAGACCTGATCAGCGCCCTTGAGCAACGCAGGATCGCCGGAGCGGCCCTGGATGTCTTCGACAATGAACCCCATGTCCCGGATGCCCTGAAAGCCCTGGCCAATGTGATCCTTACTCCGCATGTCGCCGGGCTGTCGCCCGAAGCCACTCAAGGCACCGTGGAATTGGTGGGTCGCAATCTGGTGGCGTTCTTCTCGGGCGAGCCGGTGCTGACACCGGTCAGCCTGCCGACTGCCCTGAGTAGCGCAGTGCTGTAAGCGCAATTCAAACAGCTGTATCAAAAACAATGATCGCCCGGCAACACGCTCACCTATAAGGGCGGTTGGTGGTTGTGGGTGCCGGGTGTGCGCATTAGATTAGCCAATAGTTTCAGGCCACCAGAATAAGCAGAAGGGATAAGCATGGCGCTTACTGACCAGTCCACCCGTACTCGCACCGGCGAAGAACTCGATGCCAGCCTTATCGACCCCTACCTCAAGGCCCACATTCCTGGCTTGAGTGGCTTGCCTCGCATCAGCCAGTTCCCGGGTGGCGCATCAAACCTCACCTATCTACTGGAATACCCCGAACAAGAGTTTGTCCTGCGTCGGCCACCTTTTGGCCACAAGGCCAAGTCCGCGCATGATATGGGCCGCGAATTTCGCATCCTCAATCAACTGCGTGACGGCTTCCCGTACTGTCCCAAAGCCTACGTACACTGCACCGACGAATCGTTGATCGGCTCCGAGTTCTATGTGATGGAACGGGTCAAAGGCATCATCCTGCGCTCTGAACTGCCACCGGAACTGGGGCTCGATGCCGCGAACACCGAAACCCTGTGCAAGAGCTTCATCGACAAGTTCGTCGAGCTGCACCGGGTCGACTACAAGGCCTGTGGCTTGGGCGACCTTGGCAAACCCGAAGGCTACGTGGCGCGGCAGATCCGCGGCTGGAGCGATCGCTACGAAAAAGCGCTGACCCCGGACGCCCCTCAATGGGAAGTGGTGAAAGCCTGGCTTAATGACAAGATGCCCGCCGATCACCCAACGTCGAGCATCGTTCACAACGACTACCGCTTTGACAACGTAATCCTCGACCCGAACAACCCGATGCAGATCATCGGTGTGCTCGACTGGGAACTGACCACTCTCGGCGACCCGTTGATGGACCTGGGCAATACCCTCGCCTACTGGATCGAGGCTAGTGATCCCGCGCCGGTCCAACTCATGCGCCGCCAACCGAGCCATGCGCCCGGAATGCTCACGCGCCGCGAGTTCGTCGACTACTACGCCGAGCGTGCGGGCATTCAGATCGACAATTTCGATTTCTACTACACCTACGGCCTGTTTCGCCTGGCCGGGATCGTGCAGCAGATCTACTACCGCTTCTTCCATGGTCAGACCCAGGACAAACGCTTCGCGCAGTTCATTCACATGAACAAACTGCTGGAGCAGATGAGCTTGCAGGTCATCCAGAAATCCAGCCTTTGATAACGCTTCAGGCCCAATAACAAGACTTTTTACAAGGGAATTCCATGTCCAAGACTCAGTTGTTCGACCTCGACGGCAAGATCGCTTTCGTCTCCGGCGCCAGCCGCGGTATCGGTGAAGCCATCGCCAAACTGCTGGCCCAGCAAGGTGCCCACGTGATCGTCTCGAGCCGTAAGCTCGACGGTTGCCAGCACGTCGCCGACGCGATCATCGCGGCAGGCGGCAAAGCCACCGCCGTCGCTTGCCACATTGGTGAAATGGACCAGATCAGCCAGGTCTTCGCCGGTATCAAGGAACAGTTCGGTCGTCTCGATATCCTGGTCAACAATGCCGCGACCAATCCGCAATTCTGCAACGTATTGGACACTGACCTCAGCGCCTTCCAGAAAACCGTCGACGTGAACATTCGCGGCTACTTCTTCATGTCGGTGGAAGCCGGCAAGCTGATGCGCGAGAACGGCGGCGGCAGCATCATCAACGTCGCGTCGATCAATGGCGTTTCGCCGGGCGTGTTCCAGGGCATCTATTCGGTGACCAAGGCCGCCGTGATCAACATGACCAAGGTCTTCGCCAAGGAATGCGCGCAGTTCGGCATCCGCTGCAATGCGCTGCTGCCGGGCCTGACCGACACCAAGTTTGCGTCTGCATTGGTGAAAAACGAGGCCATTCTCAATACCGCACTGCAGCAGATCCCGCTGAAGCGTGTGGCCGATCCGAGTGAAATGGCAGGGGCGGTGCTGTACCTGGCGAGCGATGCTTCGAGCTACACCACCGGTGTTTCCTTGAACGTGGATGGTGGATTCCTTTCCTGATACAACAGCGTCCCCCTGTGGGAGCGTGGCGTGCCCGCGATGGCCGTTAACGATGACGCGGATGTCCAGCAAGAACACATCATCGTTGACGACCATCGCGGGCACGCCACGCTCCCACAGGGTGCGGTATTTACTGAGTGATACAGCGCGTCAATTCGGTCTGACGCGTTACCTGACCATCACCTCGCATATCACCTTGCACCTCAGTGCTTTGTGATGTTTCGCAGGTGCGTTCGAGCGGCGGTGGCGGAGCGGGAGGTGGCGGCGGTGGCGGACTGGAACAACCCGCCACAATCAGTGCGCAAAGGACAAGCGACAGCGGCGAAAAAATACGTTTCCCAAGACTGTTCATAGGCTGACCCGCGGTAAGTAATCGACACTTTCCGCGACACGACGACAACACCGCGAAATCGCGGACCGGTCACAGAAAATAATACCCTCGCTTTCCTTATAGCCTAGCCAGCGCTCAATGCCAGTAAATGGCCACGTTGTGACTACAAAGGGCCGAGTTGATGCAGATTGTTACTTTCAAGCTCGTAGCGCAGCTCTTCTACCAGCGCCGCCACCGCATTGGGCGTTCTGAGGTTGTGCAGGCTCAATCCACTGACCACCAGGTCCACCTGGCCTGATGCGGGATGGTAAAGCTTCACCGTTAACGAGTTGTCACCCGTCAAACTACAATCACAGGCCAAGGGTGAAAAACTCCGCTCCAGTTCGGTACGCAATTGCACTAGAGAAATCATAAGAATTCACCTCGGCAGCGGCGCAAAATCGACCGGCGGACTGCTGTGTTCGTTGTCAATATTGCAATTCCTTCAGCGGGTTCACAAAAACGCAACCAGGGTCTGGCCCCCCATGTCGCATTCTTTACAGGCTACGAGTAGCGCCTCCCGCACGACACGTACATTTGCACCCCCTCCCTTAGTGCATTTGCACCCTATCGCTGTCCTTTGGTTCTCCATTCACCCGAAAACAAGCCACGCTCCCTCGCCCAGACAATCGCCTCACTCCGGCTGTGTACATTGAGCTTCGAATAGATGGTCGATACGTGATTACGCACCGTGTTGGGCGCCAATTTCAGTCGAGCGGCAATTTCCTTGTCAGCCAGGCCTTCACAGATCAACTCCAGCACGTCACGCTCGCGCGCCGTCAGATCAGTAAAAGACGCGCTGAGGAGTTTCGGCGAATTGACGCTTTTCACATTGGCAAGCTTCTCGATCAGCGTGCGACTGAACCATGACGCGTCTTTCATCACTTCTTCGATCGCCGCCACCAGCTCCAACTCAGTGCGTTTACGCTCGGTGATGTCCATCATCACCAGCAGGTAGCAAGGGTTGTCCTGAATGTTCACGGTGTCGGCCGACACGGCGCAGTCGATCAGCTCGGCGTTTTTCTTTCGCAGGCTGACATCGATGCGGTCCAGGCTGGCCGATTTCTCCAAGGCGGCAAACAGGCGTGCCTGAGCACCCTTTTCATGGATAAAGCCGATTTCCGTAATGGTCTTGCCCAGCACTTCTTCACTGGGATAAGCGAAGGTGTCGAGGAAGGCTTCATTGATATCCATCACCACCTGATCGCTGGCGCCGCATACCAGGATCGGTACCGGAGTCAGACGAAAAGCCTTGGCGAACCGCTCTTCACTTTGACGCAGCGCTACCTCGACCTTGCGCCGGGGTTCCATATCGACAAAGGAAAACAACATGCAGTCCTCTTCGTTGAAATCCAGCGGCTGCCCGGCAACGATTACCTGTTTGCTACCGCCCTCAGGGAGTTTCAATTCAGCCTGCATTTGCGGAATGGTCGCGTGTTCACGCAATCGTGCGATTGCCAGGTCCTTTTTTTCGGCACCCTCCAGGATATCCAGCTCATAGGTCGAAGCACCGATCACTTGATCGCGGGTGTAACCGGTCATCTCCAAAAAGCCCGAGTTGACCTTTATGTAGCGCAAATCGCTGAGACGGCAGATCACTGCCGGCGCCGGATTGGCATGGAATGTCTTTTCGAACCGCTGTTCAGCGCTGGCCCATTCCGTCACATCGTCCATGATCAGCACCAGCGACTCAGGGTCGCCGGCACTGTCGGTCAGCACCATGCTGCGCACGTTGTGTACCCAGGCGCGTTCGTCGTCGTCAACCGGGGTCACTTCAACCAGCACGTCACCGAAGGTCTCGCCACGGGCAACGCGGTTGATCGGGTAGTTTTCGACGGCGACCGGGTGATTATTGCGATAGCGCAAGGCAAAACGCTTGGCGTACTCCGTGGAATCGGCGCCCAGATCGCTGATGCGACCCACACCGTGCATCGTCAGTGCAGCTTCGTTCGCCCACAGAATGGTCTGGTCAAGTTCGAGCAGGATCACACCATCAGACAGGCCGGCGATGATCTGCTGCAATTGGCGGCGATTGGTTTCGGTGGTCAGGACGTCCTGGCTCATTGGCTCTCCACTTATAGGTCCGCACCAACTTGCGGTGCTCAGTGAAGATGTCGACCTCAGCGACTTGCGATAGTGCAAAGACCTTCAACGGCCGCTGCAGTTTCCCTATGTAGCAGCTGTCGAGCCTGCGAGGCTGCGAGGCTGCGTTCGGCTGCGGTGTGGCGAGGGGATTTAGTGAACCGTCGCACCGCCCCGTTGGGTCGCGCAGCGGCCCCAAAATCTTTGCGACTGCTGCGCAGTCGAACGGGGATAAATCCCCTCGCCACACCGCAGCCTGGCAAGCTCGACAGCTGCTACAGCTGACGACGCCGGTTGTTACTGGTTTTTCGTGTCCTCCAGGACCAACTCCCGCAAGGTATCCAAAAACAGCTTCAGCACCGGCGATTCGTCGTCAGCGCGGTACGTGGCGTACAGCGGCACTTCCGGCAATGCCGGCGTCAACCGACGAAACACCAGTCCTGCAGGCGCCAACTGCTCAATAGACGCAGGCAACAGCGCCACGCCGAACCCGGCCCGCACCAGGCTGAGCAGCGTTTGTACTTCGATCACCTGCTGGCGAATCTGCGGGGTGAACCCGGCCTTGATGCAGCGCTGATACAGAAAATCCGCAAACCTCGACTGCTTGAGCTCCAATGCCACGAAGGGCTCGGTTGCCAGGTCCAGCGGCGCCAAAACCTCTCGCGCCGCCAAGGGATGTTCAGCGGGCATTACCACGCGAATCGGCTCATAGATCAGCAGCTCATTGCGCAGCAACGGATCGTCGTAACCCACACGAAACACGCAGGCATCAATGCGCTTTTCCTTCAGCGCCTTGACCTGCGCCGCTGGCGTCATCTCATGCAGGCGCCAGTTGACCTGCGGATAGCGCTCGCGAAACAGGTGCAACGCACGAGGCAATACGCCGACCATGACCGAACTGATCATGCCGATTTCCAGCTCACCCAATTGCCCGCGACCGGTCTGACGCGTCAGGTCGAGGGCGCGGTTCAGTTGCTCGAACACCAGCGGCGCCTGTTCCTTGAGCATTTGTCCGGCCGCCGTCAACTCGACCCGGTGGTGACTGCGCTCGAACAACGGTGTGCCGAGTTCATCCTCCAACAAACGAATCTGCTGACTCAACGGTGGCTGGCAAATGTGCAACCGCGTGGCAGCCCGACCGAAATGCAGCTCTTCGGCCAGCGCCATGAAATAGCGCAACAGTCGCAGGTCCATGGCGGTTTATCCCAAGGTCAGAGGCGTCGAACGCTGGCGTACGCCGGTCAGGCTGAACAAGGCGTTGGCGATGGCCGGCGCCACCGATGGGCTGCCCAATTCACCGACGCCACCGGGCTTGCTCGCCTCACCGTCCAGCACCAGGATGTCCACCGCCGGCATGTCGGACATGCGCGTCACCCGGTAGTCATGGAAGTTGCTCTGCACCACCCTGCCCTGTTTGATGTCCATGCGGTCGAACAGCGCGTGGCCGAGCCCCCACATCAGACCGCCGTAGATTTGCTCTTCGACGCCTCCCGGTGACACTGCCAGGCCGCAATCGACCACGCAGGTCAGCTTCTCCACGCGAGCCACGCCGTTCTTTTTCGATACCTGCGCGACCACTGCAATAAAACTGGTGTAACCCTGGTTGGTGGCGATACCGAGCGCCGTCCCCTCCGGCAACGACTGCCCCCAACCGGCACGCTCGGCGACACTTTTCAGCACCGCGACATGCCGTGGCCGCTCTTGCATGTGGGCGAGCCTGAAGGTCAGCGGATCCTGCCCGGCACCATGGGCCAGCTCATCCATGAAGCTTTCGACCGCGAAAACATTCGGGATGAAACTCACCGAACGGTACCAGCCGCTGGGCACCTGGCTTTCATGCTTGACCCACACCAGATCGAGATTCGCCGGGCGGTACGCAAAGTCCCACGCGGTGATGGCCTCGGTGGTGCTGTAGTCCATGTGATCGGGACGCTCGAAATAGCCCGGTTCCCACTGTTCCGGCGACGCGGGCGACACCGCCTCAAGTCGCAACGCCGTCAAATGCCCCTGGGCATCCAGCGCGCCTTTGGCTCGATGCAAGGTGGCCGGGTGCATGAACAGCGAGCGCATTTCATCTTCGCGGCTGTTCATCAACTTCACCGGCACCTTGGCCTGTTGCGCCAGGTAAGCCACTTCGAACAACCAGTACTTGGCTTCTCGCGCACCGAAGCTGCCACCGGACACCCTCTCGTTGATCGTGACTTTGTCCTTGTGGATGTTGCACACGGTTTGCGCCGCTTCCAGTGCCGAGGAAGGCACCTGCACGCCACCCCAATAGGTGATCCCGTCGTTCTGAACCTGTGCGGTGATGCACACCGGCTCCAACGGGTTTTGCACTTTGTAGGGCATGCGGTAATCGGCTTCGAGCAGCTTCGTCGCCATAGGCCATTGACCATCGACATCGCCGGCCTTCATGGCAGACACCCGCTGAGCACGCGTGTCATCGAGGGCCAACGCTTGTGCGGCAGCCAGTTCATCACTGTCGAACCTGGCCAGCGGAGAATCGCTCCACTGCACCTTGAGCACCGCACGCCCCTGCTGCGCGGCCCAGTAGTTCTCGGCCAACACCGCAACGCCTTCCTGATTGCCGCCCAGCACGTCCGGCCGCCCTGGAATCGCGATCACTTTACGCACGCCCGGCACCTGCATCGCTGCCGCCGAATCCACCGACACCACCTTCGCGCCGACCACCGGCGTGCGCTCGATCACGGCCACCAACATCTCGGGCAACACCACATCAATGCTGTACTTGAATCGCCCGCAAACCTTCGCCGCGGCATCACGTTTATGCCGCAGTTTGCCAATGTATTTGAACTGCGCCGGGTCTTTCAGGGTGACGTGGGTCGGGGCGGGCAAATGCGCGGCGACTCCGACCAGTTCACCGTAACCGAGGCGGCGCTGGCTAGCGCTGTGAACCACGTAACCTTCTTGCGTGGTGCAACTGTCAGGTCTGACCTTCCATTGTTTGGCGGCAGCGCTGATCAGCAACGCCCGAGCCGTGGCGCCGGCCATGCGTAAGCGATCGTACTCCAGGGAAACGCTGGTGCTGCCGCCAGTGGAGAAGACTTTCCAGACCGGGTGAATGTAGGTGTCGAAGAACGGATTTTCCGGGGTGATCACCTGCACGGTCATCGGATTGACGTCCAGTTCCTCCGCCACGCAGGCCGCCAATGCCGTCTGGGTGCCGGTCCCGGAATCGTGCTTGTGCACCACCAGTTTCACCGTGCCATCGGGCAACACCCGAACCCAGGCATTCGGTTCGAATGTGGCGGCAGGCGTTGGCGCTTTCGGGTCGCTGGCGGCCCCACCCGAAGGCAGGTAAAACGCGATGGCCAGACCGGCAGCAACGGTCGCGGTTTGCTTGAGAAAAAGTCTGCGGGGCAACTCAACTTGAGTGAAGCTCATCACGCCTCCTTCGGCGCATTGGCGGCGCGCTTGATGGCTTTGTTGATCCGTCCATAGGTGCCGCAACGGCACAGGTTGCCGGACATCGCGTTGCGAATAGAGTCATCGGTGACCGCCGCCCCGGTGTTGAGCAATGCTGCCGCCGACATGATCTGACCGGATTGACAGTAACCGCATTGCGGGACATCTTCGGCAACCCAGGCCAGTTGCAGCGGATGCTGTTCGGTCGCTGACAAGCCTTCGATGGTGGTGATGCTGTGCCCCGCCACGGCGGCAACCGGCAGTTGGCACGAACGCACTGCGACACCGTCAAGGTGCACGGTACAGGCGCCGCACAGGCCCATGCCGCAACCGAACTTGGTGCCCGTGAGTTTCAAGTGGTCACGCAGTACCCATAACAAGGGCATGGAGGGCGACGTCTCTACCAGCTCGCGTCGTTCGCCGTTTACCGTGAATTCGATCATTGTCAGGCTCCAAGAGAGCGGCCCGTCTTTGTGCAGGCCTGGTGATCGATTATTGGAAGCCTGCGCAATATCGGGCCAGCGACGATTTCTGCCACGTTGTGTAAGTAGGACTAACAGCATGTACAAGCGATACCCATCGGTGCAGTCCATGAGCGCATTCATTCAGGCCGCCCACAGCGGCAGTTTCTCCAGCGCAGCGCGCAAGCTCGACCTGACCCACAGCGCCATCAGCCAGCAAATCCGCTCCCTGGAAGACTTCATCGGCCAGCCCCTGTTCGTCCGTGAAGGCGGCGGCAGCAACCTGACCGACGCCGGGCAGCTGTTCGCCAGCGTGTTGTCCGATGGGCTGGCACAAATCGACCGCGCACTGTCCTCGGTAAAAAACCGCAGCGTGGCGCAACGGCTGACCCTGGATGTCGACAGCGAACTGGCCCAGAGCTGGCTCAATCCGCGCCTGCCGCAGCTGCTGGAACTCTTGCCCGACCACGAGGTGGTGCTGCTGTCGATGCCACGCTCGGATCGTAGTTCGTTCGAACGAGTGGACCTGGCGTTGCGCTACGGGTATGGCGATTGGGAAGACTGCGAGATGACGCAGATTTGTGGCGACAGCGTCAGTGCCGTGGCCTCGCCGGCACTGCTTGAGCGGCATGGTTTGCAAGTGCCGATCACGCCAGCGCAGATACTGCAATTGCCATTGCTGGGGTACACGCGCAGGTCGTGGATTCCGTGGCTGGACGCCGCCGGAATGACCCCGACCGAACCGGCGGCGCGAGTGGTATTCGATAATGCGGCAAACCTGATTGCGGCGGCCGAGGCTGGCGTAGGTGCGGGCTTGGTTCGGGGATTATTGGCGGCGGATGCGCTGCGCAGCGGGCGACTGGTGGCGCTGAACGAGGCGCGGATTGCGGCGCATTACAACCTGTATGCAGTGTGGCCGACCGGGCATCGAGAGCGGGTGGCGCCGGTGGTTGAGGCGGTCAAGCAGTTGGCTTTGCGAACGCTGGTGTGACGCCATCGCGAGCAGGCTCGCTCCTACAAGTGGAATGCATTCCCCTGTAGGAGTGAGCCTGCTCGCGATAGGGCCGGCAAAAACACCACATAACCCTGCCCCATATCGAACAAGTATCAACCCCTCGCCCAATTAATATTGTACGAACCCCTACCCCCCTTCCAATACTCCTCCCCAAGCAGCCAGCGTCCCGAGCCGGATGCGACCAGGCGAGGGAATGCGCAGCCAGCTGCGCATAGAGATGGCCGATTGCCCGGGATGCGACTGCTGTGAACCGCAAGGTTCCCTTCCCCGCTATCAGGAGATCGACTTCAATGATCATCGATATCAGCTGCTATCCCACCGACCTGGTGGACCTCGCCTGGAGG
>Ga0247812_10000823_pt1 | contig 17851 bp, 9 predicted proteins | sample UWRJL149409B1_FD_178011 | JGI IMG/M metagenome (GOLD analysis project Ga0247812, IMG submission 178011) | Plant litter microbial communities from Arlington Agricultural Research Station in Wisconsin, United States - UWRJ-L149-409B-1 | ecosystem: Environmental > Terrestrial > Plant litter >...
AAAGGATGCGGGTGGATTTGGACCCACGGAGCTCCCATTTGTTTTGCCAGTCCGATCATCGCGCCTACCGCAGGACAAATCACAGGAGTTGAGACCGAGAGAGCGGAAAGGACGCTGCCAGAGTTCAAGATCGACGTGAAATTGAAGACCGCGGCATCTGACGTTGCCAGCAGTGCTGCCATTTCTTTGGCCGGGATAGTGCGGTTGTCAAAGATAAAGCGGTCGTCGTCTCCGATCTCTTTTTTGATGCTGGAAGCCTCCCTTTCGTCGCCATCACCGGCAATGATCAAAGTAAAATCGGCCTGCACCTCTCGGAGAGTCCTAACCAACTCAGGCAGCCCTTTGTATGCACGTATCTTCCCTGCAGAGACAAGTAGAGTCGAAGAATCGGAGACGTTGTAATTCAGTCGGGCGCTGGGGAAGGGAGCAAAGGCTTCGAACGTAGCTGTAAAATTGGGGTGCGGTATGAGATGAAAGCGAGATTCGCTGAGTTGCGGATACTCGGATTTGACTAGCTCGATCGTCGATTCGTCCATCACGATGCAGTCGGTCACGAGTGGGATGAATGAGTCTACGAGCGAACTGAAGATTGTCCTACGTGCTTCGGTCATGCCGTCGTGAGGGCGGAGATTATGCACCGTCCAGACAACGGGCTTGCCAGCAGAGCGATAGCGTTCAGCAGCCGAGACGATGCCATTCGCGAGGAATTTCTGCACCCAGGCGAATCGAGAAGACACTCTTCCCCAAAATATCTGTTCCAGCCAGTGAATGTGGAGCGCATCGGCGTTGGTCGTTCTCAACCACGGGCGGAAGGGTTGGACGACCACGCCGTTGAAACGCAGGCCGTCGCCTAGGATCGTGATGAACGGGTTATCGTCCTGCGAGACGCTTGCCGGATACATGGCGACTGACAATTTGGCGTTCACGTGACTGCGTTCCTTACTACAAGTTTGATCAGGATTATAGGTTCTGCTCGTCGCTTAACAAACTAGCGTGATCCGTTTCCGTGGTCAGTCAGTGCTATCCAGAGCGCATGGGGGGTCGTCAACAAGTATCGAGTGAATAGCGCACGAGGCCTGGTCGCTAGCCGGTGGATCCATTCAATATTGGCTCTCTGCATCCATTGTGGGGCCCTCGGGTAATCGCCCGTAACGTAGTTGAAACAACCGCCACACGTCACGATCCACTTTACATTCAGCGCATGTCGCCAACGGATACAGAAATCCTGTTCTTTAGGTTTGCCGAGGCCCACCCAAAGAATGCTAGCGCCAGAACTGTTTATTGCTTTCACCACGTCCTTCTCTTCGTCAGGAGAAAAAAATCCGTTGCGTCGTCCTGATATCTCAAGGCCCGGAAATTCTGCAGAAAGAATATTTGCGCAGTTCTCATTTACTCTTTCATCGCTACCTAGCAGGTAAAATCCGTAGCCGGTGCGAGCAAAAGCGGTTGCGAAATCGGTCAACATGTCCGTAGTCGCGCTTCGTTCCGGGATTACGTTGAGCCGAAGAATGCGGGAAAGGGTCACCAGAAAGCCACCGTCGGCGTGCACTATGTCAGCGGCGGCTATGGTTCCACGATAGTGTTCGCTCGTGCGCGCCATGGACAGCGCATGGCCATTCGCATCGAAAACCAGCTTCGCCGAGCCATCCGGCGTCGCACAGTCTCTCAGGGCCCATTCGACAAGCATTGACCTAGATACGCATGCGATCGTAAATGCGCCAAAGCGAACCTTTTTCACTGGTGGTAAGGTCGTTGGATCTGCGCATGAATCGAAACGGCTGATCATTCTCGATCTCCACTGTGCATCATCGCGCCAGGGAGGTTCGTCGATGCGAGTAGCTTTATGTCCCGAAGCCTATTAGCAACGTCCCCGCGAAGGTCTGCCTGCGAAGCGATCATTCTCTCAAGCAGAACCTGCAGCTTATGCGGCTCCAATCGCGCTTCGGCTGGGTCAAAGAGAAGCCAAGCTGGTAGCCCGAAGTGCTGGGCTAACCCCTCGAACTTTCCTTGGTACGTTGCCCAGGCTACAGGCACGCCCATGCCGAGCGCGGCAATCGACAAATGCATGCGCCCGGTGAATACGGCATCGGTGAGACCCGCTACCGCCTTTAGCTCCGCTGCCGAGTGGTCGGCGGTGATGAAGCAAGCGCGGTCTGGAAATTTACTTCGGATTTTATCGTAAACAGGCTGCATCGCGAGGCTGTCGGAGCTCGTGGCCCGCGCATCGTGAGAGATGAAGATTACGCTTACATTTTGTCTCTCAACAATATTGAGTAGTGCCGAGGAGCTCGCATCGATAAGTGCTCCCATCGCAGCCTCATCATTTGGAAGCAGGGCAGGGTGAATGTTGAAACCAAGTACGAATTGACCTGCCTCACGGCGAGCTGCAGCCCACGATTGGATATCAGAAAGGCGGGGGCTATTAGTTTCTGGCTGCAGCAGAAATGCGACGTCCGCTGTTAGGGTCCCGAGTCCGTTGGTTAACTTGCGAAAGCGATCCAGAGAGATCGGGTCCCTCAAGCAGAGTCTTGTTTGCCGCGCAAATTCCGAGAAAGGAATATCGCGAAGCGCTGCCGCCGGATTCGTATTGAAGCTAAATCCAGTAATTGTCGCTGATCGGCCGAGTTTGGTGGCGATATCTGCAATCATAAGAAACCTGTAGCTCTTACTTGCAGAATAGTATCCATCCATAACGTCGGCGCCGATAAGGATTACTTCCTTGTATTTCTTCAGATGAGGCACAACTGTTCCGAGCTCAATCTTGTAGTCCCAGATCTGTAGTGGCGCGTTCGCGCCTGCAGCAATCAGGCTTTCGGGAAGGGACGACCAGGCCTCTCCTACGGCAACGTCGATATTCCGACCCGACGATTTCAGGTGAGATATAACTGAGATGAGCATCGCTTCATCGCCCTTGGACCCTATGAGGCTTATAGGCTCCGGCGGGATCAGCAGCACATCGTTTACGATCAGGTGTAGTTCAGGATGGGCCACAGCGTCCGATGAGATACGGTGCCACTCACGCTTGAGTGCCGCAACTTGCCGCCGATCACGCCCTGCGCGCACTAGCCTTCTTAATGCCTCAATCATTTTCAACTCCTAGACTTTCTTATGTTTGCCAGCAGCGTTATCACCGCAATCATTTGTTTTCGACCGCAAATAGTTACGAAGAGTGCATAGCAGGTGGTGCCCGCAATCAAGAGTACTGCGAGGTCTGCAAGTGGGGCTCGCTGCTCTACAACTGACCTGAGGCAGTAGACTGCGAACACGGTGACTACTCCCGAGCCAATGAAGGGCCAGACGTCTCCCCAGACCCTCCGCACACTGATGCCGAGATACTTATGTGCAAGATAGTAATTGAGCGGCGTAGTTAGAGCCTGCCCAATAACCAACCCGTACGCGACCTGAACCAAGCCATGCTTCCAGGTAAGTAAAAACGACGCATACACAAAAATAAGCTTTACTGCATTCAGTAGAAGAGTAATTCTCGGCATCCCGCTTGCGTTGAAGCAGGTTGCGTTATAGAACTGAATGCATTGAACTACAGCGAGCAGGGCCGTCGCCTGCAGAACGGAACCACTTTGTGCCCACTCGGGGCCGAACAGCGCGATACAGAATTCTGGCGCAACAGCGGCGACCAGAGCAAACGCCGGGCAGGCCAATGCACTGCTCAGCTTCACGATTCCATAGTAAGCCTCTAACATCTGCTCACGATCATTGGATACGCGGGAAAGCCCGCTCATTGCGACGTCGCTCACTGCCCCAGTAAATAATTGGAGCAGGAGCAGTGTGGCGCGGCTTCCAACGGTATAGAGCCCAAGCGAAAGCGTTCCCATCTTTGCGCCGATGAGTAGGTCCGTTCCTTTGGTAAGAAGGAAGGACAAGATGCTGCTTCCGAAAATGCTTGAACCGAATGAGATGAGCTCTCGAAAAGCGGGTGCATCGAACTCAAATTTGGGCGTCCATAGAGGCGTTTTCCAAAGCATTGCTGCACTAACTATGGCGGTGCACAGTGTCTGTCCAACGAGACTCCATTCTTCGCCTCCCAACAGTGCGATCGCGAGTCCAGTTGCGCCGCCAACTACGCTGGATATGATTGAGCGCTTGGCAAGCAGCTTGTACTGGAATTCCCTCCTGTAAAGCGCGATCTGTGTTGAACATAGTGCCGTTATGAGGACAGCTATACTTGACGCTCTAAGTACTGGTGATAGCCCAGGAGTGTTCGTTGCTTCTTCGAGCATGGGGGCGAGAACGCATAGGCAAATTACAAAAACAAGAGCCAGTGATGCATTGACGAGAAACGCCGTATTTATGACTCGGTCTGTGAGTTGGCGGCGTTGAACCAAGGCTTCGGTCATGCCCTGTTGAACCAGCATGTCCATTAACGTAATGAAAACCGCTGCCATTGCAACGACGCCGAAACTTAGCGGCGACACCAAGCGGGCGAGGGCCACGAATATCGCCATACCGACGACCTTTCCTCCCCATGACCCTATGACTGACCAGATAAGTCCGCTGGCTGCTTTGCGCTTTAGTTCAGACATCTGAGGCGCACTCTTTAATTCCCAGTATCTCGTTGATAGAGGCAAAGAATGAGAGCGCGCTGCAGGTTCCAGTAGGGTGCTTAGGATCGTGCGACGACATCGCTGCCCTTTTCGCGTTTTTGATAGTAATTAACCAGTCGCTTGGCGATGTTTGAAAATGGTTGCTCGAAGTACTGGAATGATAGATGTGCAAGCAGTGTCGTGATCGGAAGGGTGGCAAAAAGGACTAACAGAAATCTGGAAATCGCATTGAATTCCGGAACTACGTGCATCAATAGATCTATGACAATAAAATGGATGATGTAGCAGGAAAAGCTTATCTTACCCAGCCAAACAGTCAGCTTGTTGACGAGTGCTGCGGGATTGTGCGTGCTCAGATACAAGCCGAGGATCAAGAACCAGCAGGTCCAATACACGTTTTTGTCGATCGATGTCTTGGCTGAGAGCAGTACCACCACAGGCAAAGAAATCACCAGCGCCATTACGGCAAGCTTGCCGTTGCCGGAAATTAGTTTCACTGGTGCTGATCTCGCTCCGTCTCGTAGAAGATGGAGCATGACGAAGCCAGCTGCAAAGCAAACTATTTGGTTGGGCAGCCATCGATACGCGAATTGCTGAGCTTCCGTTGGGGTTGCTGCTGGAAACCAATGTGCGACGAGAACGTCTGCTAGCTGGTGGGTAATTGGTGAAATCATTAGGCAAGCTGCAAATAGAGCTATTGCTCCTCGCAGGCTGCGCACGAGATGAAATATTGCGGGGAAGATTAAGTAAAAAATAACTTCGTTACTGATTGACCAGCCTCCCGGCACGACGGTGCTTGGGCTGAAAGGGTTGGTCATGTTGAGGAACGAAAGGTGAAGTGGGTAGTGCCACAGTTCTGGGCCTTCCAGCCAGCCTCTGCTGCCGGTCAACCCATACAATGCAGTATAAAGAATGATTCCGCCCCAGTAGACAGGGGCTATTCGTAAAATTCTGCGAATATAGAAAGACCCTGCCGGACGGGATTCATCAAGAATTCTTTTCTCATATAGGTAGAGAATCGTGAAAGCGCTGACCATATAAAATAGAGGAACTCCCATAGCCCCAAGGTCAGTCGCCTTACGGATTAGGCCAGTAATTCCGTCGCCCTCTAGGGTCCGCAGACCGACATGTGTGACGATGACTCCTAAAATGGCCCATCCTCGAAGGGCATCTATATAGTCAAAGCGTTTGCGTTCGGTCATAGCCAATCTTCTCTGCGAGGCTCTGGGCGTGATTTGGGCGATTGCTCAGTCATTTCCAAAAAGATCGCGGCTATACACCTTGTCAACCACATCCTGCAGATCCTCGGTCACCCGATTGGCCACAATGACATCCGCGTCGCGCTTGAACGCTTCCAGATCCTTCTCCACCCGCGACCCATAGAACGTCGGCTCATCCAGAACGGGCTCGTACACGATCACCTCGATACCCTTGGCCTTGATCCGCTTCATCACGCCCTGGATGGCCGAAGCGCGGAAGTTGTCCGATCCGGCCTTCATCACCAGCCGGTGAATGCCAACAACACGCGGCTTGCGGCGAATCACTTCGTCAGCCACGAAGTCCTTGCGCGTCCTGTTCGCGTCGACGATCGCGTTGATCAGGTTCTGCGGCACATTGCTGTAGTTGGCGAGCAACTGCTTCGTATCCTTCGGCAGACAGTAACCGCCGTAGCCGAACGAGGGGTTGTTGTAGTGCCCGCCGATACGCGGATCCAGGCTGACGCCTTCGATGATCTGTCGCGTATCCATGCCAGCGGTCGCGGCATAGGTGTCCAGCTCGTTGAAGTAGGCAACGCGCATCGCCAAGTACGTATTGGCAAACAACTTGATCGCCTCGGCCTCGCTGGCATCGGTAAACAACACCGGCACATCCTTGCGGATGGCACCTTCCCGCAGCAGCTCAGCGAAGACCGCGGCCCGCTCGGAGCGCTCTCCCACGATGATGCGGCTCGGATGCAGGTTGTCGTACAGGGCCTTGCCTTCGCGAAGGAACTCAGGCGAGAAGATGATGTTCTGCGTGCCGTAACGCGCGCGAAGTTCGGTCGTGCAGCCCACCGGCACCGTCGACTTGATCACCATCACCGCGTCGGGGTTGATTTCCAGCACATCCCGGATGACAGACTCGACCGAACTGGTGTTGAAGTAGTTGGTCTGAGGGTCGTAGTCGGTAGGTGTGGCGATGATGACGAACGATGCGCCTTCATAAGCCTGGCGGCGGTCCAGCGTGGCGACCAGATCTAGCGTCTTGTTCGACAGGAAATCTTCGATTTCCCTATCCTCGATCGGCGCCTGCCGTGCGTTGATCTTCTCAACGCGCTCGGATTTGATATCAAATGCAACAACCTGATGGTGCTGCGCCAACAACACAGCATTGGACAGGCCGACATACCCTGTCCCGGCCACGGCAATCTTCATTGCGAGGGATCCTTTGTATCTGCAGCACGCTGCTATGGGGATGCAGGAGTGGCGATTGCAGCAAAGGTGCGCGTCCCCTCAGACGCACCACTGTCCGCACATTCCTGTTACTGATGATGCTGTTGCTGGAAAAACGTGTGGGGGTCATCCCGGCAGACGTAGGGGATCGTACTACAGCCAAGTGCGACACGGTCTATCGGACATGACCCAGTTACTGGGTCATACATTCTGCATGGGATGAATCCATTCAAGCAGGGCGCCACGAGGGTGGCGATGATACCAATCCAGCGTGCCGAGGCGTAGCGGAACCGACAAAGGAGCCATTCGAGATATCAGGAACGTGGCCCGGAACTGCGTCACACTTTCGATGGTCAAGGACAGGCGGTTCGCCGTGGTCAGCGGCCTGAGATGGGGTAAACTGACGTGCTTGCCTCAAGGGATGAGCTGCAAGTTGTTGACGAAAAAGGAATTGGGCTTCCCGCCCTGCTTCCCGATACGACCTTTTTGGCTGGCCGCTTGAGATATCCTCCGCACCCAGTCCGATGTATGAAATCCGACCGAGCAGTACGACGCATGCGCGACTGCTCCTGAATCAAGTGGAAGCAATGACAAAGCAAACGGGATCACGCGTGGTCCAGGAAGACGAGATCGATCTTCGCGAGCTGCTGGGCGTTCTGATTGACCGCAAGTGGTGGATCATCGGTACGACGGTGGTGTTCTTCATCGTGGGCGCGGCCTACGCACTGCTTGCCTCGCCGGTGTATCAGGCGCAGTCGATGGTGCAGGTGGAATCCAAGGTGCCGGCCATTCCGGGTATCTCGGATCTGGCTTCGATGGGGGGTGCAACCAGCGCTGCTGCCACCACTGAAGTGGCCTTGCTGACCTCGCGTACTGTCATCGGCACCGCGGTTGATCAGCTTCAGCTTGATGTTGTGGCTACGCCGCGTCGATTCCCGCTGGTCGGTGATTACTTCGCACGCAAGTTCAAGGCCCAGTCCGAGAACGACGTCGCACCCCCGCGATTTGGGGCCAGCAGCTACGGCTGGGGCGGTGAAGCGCTGCAGATCCATCGTCTTGATGTTCCGGCGGCAATGATCGGTGCGCCCATGGTGCTGCAGGCCGGCTCTTCCGGTAGCTTCGTGCTGTTCGACGGCGAAGGGGATGAGATTCTGCGGGGCCAAGCAGGCAAGGCGGCCGAGGGCCGGGGTGTGACGCTGGAGGTCATCGCGCTGCGGGCTAATCCGGATACGCGTTTCGACCTGGTGAAGCTGCGGCGCTTTGACGTTGTGTCGGGCCTTCAGCAGTCCGTACAGGCAGTGGAGCAGGGCAAGGAATCCGGCATCCTGCAGGTCATGTACGAAAGCGAGAACCCGGTTCTGGCCGAGGCGGTCGTTGCCCGCGTGGCCGACTCCTATGTCCGCCAGAACGTGGAACGCAGCTCCGCCGAAGCCGCATCGCAGCTGCAGTTTGTGAAAGAACAGCTTCCTGTCATCCGCCGTCAGGTGGAGCAGGCGCAGGTGGCCATGACGGCCTATCAGTCGAAGGCCAACTCGGTGGACATCACCATGCAGACCAAGGGTCTGCTGGACCAGGAAGTGGCGGTTGAAGCCAGTATCCAGCAGTTGCGCTTGAAGCAGGCGGAGATGGATCGCAGCTTCACCCGCGAGCATCCGGCGTACCGTGCGTTGCTTTCGCAGATCAGCAGCCTGGAAGGCCGCAAGGCTGGATTCCAGCGCCAGGTCGGTCAGTTGCCGGATACCCAGCAGGAGCTGCTGCGCCTGACGCGCGACCTGCAGGTAAGCAATGAGATGTACACCGCGCTGCTCAACCAGGCCCAGCAGTTGGATGTTGCACGTGCGGGCGCTGTCGGTAACGTGCGCATCGTCGATCCGGCTGCCGTGGATATCGCCAATCCGGTGAAGCCGCGCAAGTCGCTGATTGTGGCCATCGCTACGTTGCTCGGCGCGTTCCTGGCAACGGCGCTGGTCTTCCTGCAGCGCATGCTCAACCCGGGCATTGAAGATCCCGCCCAGATCGAAGAGCTCGGCCTGCCGGTGTATGCGGCCATTCCGCTCAGCGTATCCACTACCTTGCCGAAGCTGCGCAAGGGCAAGCATGGCACCCGCGTGGTGGCTGATGGTCGCCAGCATTTGCTGGCCGTTACGGCGCCGGCGGATCCTACCGTTGAAGCGCTGCGCAGCCTGCGCACCAGCTTGCATTTCGCCATGCTGGAAGCAAAGAACAACATCCTGGCGATCTCTGGACCGCGACCGGGCGTCGGCAAGACGTTCGTGTCCAGCAACCTGGCGGCCGTCATTGCACAGGCGGGACAGCGCGTGCTGGTAATCGACGCCGACATGCGCAAGGGCACCCTGCACAAGCTGCTGGGTGTTTCCCATCAGAAGGGTCTGTCGGATGTGCTGGGTGGCAAGTTGCCGGTCGAGGGTGCGATCCACCCCGTGCCCGGCTTGGAAGGCATGCACTACATGGTGCGTGGTGACATCCCGCCGAACCCGGCCGAGCTGCTGATGCATCCGCGCTTCCAGCAGTTGCTGGAGACGCTGTCTGCGCAGTACGACCTGGTCATCGTGGATACCCCACCGATCCTGGCAGTCACTGATGCCGCGCTGGTGGCCACGCATGCGGGTTCCAGCTTGCTGGTTACTCGTTTTGGCGTGAACCAGGCGAAGGAAATCCTGCTCACTCTGCAGCGCTTTGAACAGAACGGCGTGCAGATCAAGGGCGCGATCTTCAATGCGGTCGAGCGCCGTGCCACGGGCTACTACAGCTACGGTTACTACGAGTACAAGGCAGACGGCAAGGATTGATGCCGTTGTCCTGACGGCTCTGGTAGCGCCGGGCCATGCCCGGCGGAATGCCAAGGCATGACGACCAGCGGTCGTCACTACCAAGGTCCTTGCAGGCCGGGAGTATCATTTCCCCATGTCACACCACTCTACTGACGCGTCCCCCGGGGACGCCACGCCGCGCTGGCGGCACTACTGGACACTGATGCGCGCCGATCGACCGATCGGCACGTTGCTGCTGCTGTGGCCCACCTGGTGGGCACTGTGGCTGGCCTCTGGCGGGGTGCCGCCGCTGTGGACGCTGTTCGTGTTCACCGCAGGTGTCTGGCTGACCCGTTCGGCCGGCTGCGTGATCAACGATTACGCCGACCGTTGGTTGGACCCGCATGTAAAGCGCACCAAGGATCGCCCCTTGGCCAGCGGCGCGGTACGGGGGCGGCATGCCCTGATGCTGTTCGCCGCGTTGATGGTGGCGGCGTTCGCGCTGGTGCTGACGATGAACTGGCTCACGGTGGCGTTGAGCTTCGTGGGCATCTTCCTGGCGGCCAGCTATCCGTATCTGAAGCGCTATACGCACCTGCCGCAGGTCTACCTGGGCATGGCGTTCGGCTGGGGGATTCCAATGGCCTTCGCGGCCGTGCAGGGCGAAGTCCCGGCGCTGGCGTGGCTGTTGTACGTGGGCAACATCCTGTGGTCCACCGCGTATGACACGTGGTACGCGATGGTGGATCGGGATGACGATCTGAAAATGGGTTCGCACTCCACCGCGATCCTGTTCGGTCGATACGACCTGGTGATCCAGGGCGTGCTGTATGCCGTGTTCCTGGCGGTGATGAGCGGGGTGGGGGCGTGGGCCGGGTTGGGCGTGTGGTACTTCGCTGCGGTGGCCGTGTCTGCTGTGCTGGTTGGTTATGAGTTCTGGCTGTGCCGCAACCGCGAGCGCGACCCGTGTTTCAAGGCGTTCCTGCATAACAACTGGGTGGGTGCTGTGTTGTTCGCGGGTATCGCCGTGGCGCTGCTCCGGTAGAGCCGACTTCAGTCGGCTGCTGTCAGGCGAAGCCGACTGAAGTCGGCTCTACCAAGGCGATGAAGCGGAGGCGAAGCCGACTAAAGTCGGCTCTACCGAGGCGGTGAAGCGGAGGGCAGCCGACTGAAGTCGGCTCTACCAAGGCGATGAAGGGGTAGTGAGGCTGGAACGGTCATGCACCATGGGGGCCGGGATCGGTAGCGCCGAGCCACGCTCGGCGAGCGCAGCGGCGAATGCATGACGGCTGGCAGCCGTCACTACCGGGTAGTCGCGCATGAACAGGCCAAAGAACAGCCCGGAATAACCACATGCGAACACCGTCTGAATCCTTAAGGTGCTTGCCGCAGTAGGCGCCGCTGCGGCTTGGATGCCATCAGGGTGCGCCGTGTGATGCCGTCCTCCACACATTCCCACGCGTGGTTAACCCTTGCTTGCAGAGGATGGCCATGACCGCGGCATTCCGCATGCGGCTTTGAGAGCACTGACATGGCAAACCAGCAGAATCAGCAGAACCCGCAGCAGGGTCAGCAGAACCAGCAGGATCAGCAGGGCCAGCAGCGCGGCGGCCGCGACCAGCAGCAGCAACAGCAGCAGGAACAGCAGCAGCGCAACCAGAACCAGCAGCAGGGCGGCAACGAAGAAGAAGAATGAGTTGTCGCATTGCACTGAAGGAACAAAGCCCCGCGATCGCGGGGCTTTGTTTTTAGCGCCTCTGTTTTCAGCGCGTCTACAGTGAAACGCAGCGCCATCGCTGCGGCGCGTCAGTAACCTTTCCGCCGCGTTGCGGTGCCTCGATGACAAGCTCGATACCCACTGCATTGGGCAGGTCGCGTTGCTCGGGGAACCAACGCCGGGTGGCGTCCACCACGATCAGCAGCCCCTCGTCATCGCCCATCGGGGCGAACGCTTCTGAAGGCTCGGACAGCGGTGTCAAACCAAAGGTATCCGCCAACCGACGCTGCATGCCGAGCACATCGTCGACGGGCAGGCCGACTTCGCTCAGGCAGGTGATCTCGCTGCCATGGAACGGGCCCGTGCGCGACGAGAGTGGCAAGCGCTTCCGGCCGATCAGTTCCAGGATCAGGCCGTCCGGTCCGGTGAAATACACCGACTGCGATTCCCAGTTGCTCTCCAGAGCGAAGTACTCCTTGCCGTCTGGCGAGCGCTGCAACGGCGCGCGCTCGCGCAGCCACGCCATGGCCTCGTTAAAGCGATTGTCCGGCACGTTGAAGGCCAGGTGCACGCCGCCGGTAGGTTGGCCATCGGCAGGCACCGGACGGATCGTGCTCCAGCCGATCACGATGGCGCCGCTGTCCACGTCCATCTGCAGCACGTCGGCGAAGTAACCGGCCAACGCGGCCGGGTCGGAAGCGGGGAGGGTGAGGTCACGTATACGCATGGCTCCACTGTACCGAACCCGTTACAAAGCGACACAACTGTGATGCACGTCTCAATTAATTGACGACGGCCATCACGGATTGTTAGCATTGCGTTGTTCGGTAGACCAGTGGATGGTTGTGCAGCAGCAGGGAGTCTGGCTCTTCGCACCGATGCGGGCGTCAACACCCAGCTTGCCTTTTCATCCGTCCCTGGCCTGCGCCGAGCAGCCGTGACCCGTCGGGTCGCGTAAGGGGGCTCTTTGTATGTGGCAGTCGATAACGTCGCGTGGAAACGCGTGCGGCGCTTTGCTTCGCCTTGAGTTTGTTGCGCAGGTCCCTCCGGGCCTGTCGATGTCTCCTGCGCGCGGGGTTCTACCCACGCGCTGCGCTGCTGCTTGCCGTCAGGCACCGGATCCCTTCGCCAACCGGCGTAACCGCGGACCCAACCTGCCTCGTGCAGGCGCGGCCGCCCTTCCAAGCGGCCCTTTGCAGCATGCCGTCGACATCGTGAACTTCGTGGAGAACTCTCAGTGAACAAGATTTATCGCAAGGTCTGGAACAAAGCCCTGGGTCGTATCGTGGTCGCATCGGAGCTGGCAAGCAGCGATGGCGGCGGCACCACCGTTGGTGCAGTAGGTACGTCGCGCGGTGCCGCGCACGCCAGTCTGGTGGCCGCCGTCGCGTTGGCGTTGGCGTCCATGGGCGCGCATGCGCAGGACCAGAACGTTGATGTCGGCCCGACCGGCAGCGTGACCGCCGGCCAGACCGTGCTGGACAACGATGGCATCCGCATCGGAAACACTGTGGCCATCGGCGCCAATGCGGTCACCGTCAGCAACGGCGCAGACAGCGCATCGCTGTCCGCGCAGGGTCTCGACGTGGGCTCGGTGCTGGTACGCGGCACTGCCGTGACCGTGGGCACCACCCGCCTGGATACCACCGGCCTGACCGCTACCAGCGGCGCGACCACCACCCTGGTCAACGGCACCCGCCTGAGCGTCAGCAACGGCGCGGCCAGCAGCAACCTCACCACGACCGGCCTGGCTGTCACCAATGGTGCGGCGACCACGAATGTCACCGCCACCGGCCTGCGCATCACCAACGGCCCCAGCGTGACCACCACCGGCATCAATGCCGGCGGCCTGAAGGTCACCGGCGTGGCCGATGGCAGCATCGCCGCCAACAGCAAGGAAGCGGTCAACGGCGGCCAGATCTATACGCTGCGCGACGAGCTGTACACGGTCGGCGCCGGCGTGAAGTACTTCCATGCCAATTCGACCGCACCGGATTCCATCGCCAATGGCGGCCAGTCCGTTGCGATCGGCCCGAACAGCGTCTCCGATGGCTTCCACAGCATCGCCGCCGGTGACGGCGCCACGACCGCGCTCAATGGGGAAGCCGCCATCGCCGTGGGTCGCCTGGCGACCACCGCCGCTGCGCGATCCATCGCCTTGGGTGACCGCGCCAACGCCGGCAACCTCAACGTGCAGGACACTATCGCCATCGGTACCACCGCCGCGGTGACCGGTGATTTCAGCCTGAAGGGCATTGCCATCGGCCATGCCGCCACCGTGTCTGCGGTCGATGGCGTGGCCCTGGGCGCAGGCACCATCGCGTCCGGTGCTGGCGCTGCCGCAGTGGGTGCCAATTCGGTTGCAGGCGGCGCTGAAAGCGTGGCCGTCGGCCGGGCAACGGCAACCGGCGCACGTGCACTGGCAGCCGGCAGTGGCGCCACCGTGGCGACCGCGGACAGCATCGCGCTGGGTACCGGCGCAGGCGTCGGCACGGCCGGCAACGCCGCCGGCGACCGCACCTCGCACATCGCCATCGGCACCGGTGCAGGCACCGGCGTGATCGGCAACCAGACCACCGCCATCGGCTTCGAGGCCGGCACCGGCGTGGAAGGTGACCAGAACATCGCCATCGGTACGCAGGCCGGCAACGCGGCGGAAGGTGACTACAACGTGGCGCTGGGTTACCAGGCCAACAGCAGCGCGAGTGAGCGCGACCGCACCGTCGCCATCGGCGGCCTGTCCACCGCTGCGACGGACGCCACCTCGCTCGGTTATGGCGCGCGGGCTGAAGGCGTAGCTTCGGTGTCGATCGGCTCCCAGAGCCGTGCCAGCGAATCCGGCGTGGCCCTGGGCCGCAACGCCCGCGCGGACAAGGAAACCGTCGCACTGGGCTTCAACTCGGCCGCGCTGGAATCCGATGCGCTGGGTTCGGCCTACCTGACCGGTGACGTCGCGCCGAGCTCGGTCGTTTCCGTGGGTAATACCGTGGCCGGCCAGACCCGCCGCATCGTCAATGTCGCCGCCGGTGCCAATGCAACCGACGCCGTCAACGTCAAGCAGCTGCAGTCCGCGCAGACGTCCGTGGCCAACCTGATCGGCGGCGACGTCTCGCTCAATTCGAACGGCTCGTTCTCGCCGATCAAGGTGGGCAACAACACCTACAACACGGTGACCGAAGCGCTCAGCGCCGTCAGCAGTGGCGCCACCACGGCGCTGCCGCCGGAAGCGGTGACCCGCGTCAACGGCCGCATCAACAACATCGCCGCCGGCCAGGTGGCCAGCGATGCGGTGAACGTGCAGCAGCTCAACGAAACGGTTGAAGCGAACAGCAGCAAGTACGTCAGCGTGCGCTCCACTGCCGTCGGCAACCGCAGCAACGACGGCGCGATCGGCGAGAATGCCGTGGCCATCGGCGCACTGACCGATTCTGCCGGTGACGGTGCAACGGCTGCCGGCTACCAGGCACATGCCATCGGTGCCGGTTCGGTAGCAATGGGTCGCAACGTGTCGGCCGAGGGCGCTTCGTCTTCGGTGATCGGTGACAACAGCTATGCCAAGGACGAAGGCGGCGTGGCGATCGGCCGCGGCGCCCGCAGCACCGGCGTGAACTCGGTGGTGATGGGTACCCGCGCGCAGGCGGATCCGAAGGCCGGTTCGACGGTCAACGATGCCATCGTGATCGGTACCGACGCCGAAGTGACTGCCAATGACGGCGTGGCCATCGGCCATAGCGCGCTGGCGTCGGCGGTGCGCGGCGTTGCACAGGGTTACGAGGCGCAGGCCACGGGCGTGGACTCCATCGCACAGGGCAGCAACGCGCTGGCCTCCGGCGTGAGCGCGCAGGCCAGCGGCACCCAGTCCGTGGCCAGCGGCCAGAACGCGCAGGCACGCGGTACCACCGCGCAAGCCAGCGGCACCGATGCCATCGCCAACGGCACCAACTCCCGCGGTTATGCCTCCAACGCGGTGGCCATCGGTACCGGCGCAGTGGCAGGTATCGCCAGCCCGCGTCCGGAAGACTTGATCAACAACACCAACGCCACCGCGATCGGCAACGGGGCACTGGCCAACCAGCGCAACACCACGGCCATGGGTCCGTCTGCCAGTGCGACCGCACGCTCGGCCATGGCACTGGGCGACAGCGCCAGCGCTACGGCAGTGCAGTCCTCTGCAGTGGGCACCCGCGCCGCAGCCAGCGGCACCTCGGCCTTCGCCGCAGGCACTGATGCGGACGCCAGCGGTACCTCGGCCATCGCCGTCGGTACCACCTCGGTAGCCTCTGGTGCAGACAGCGTGGCGGTCGGTTCGACCAGCCAGGCCACCGGCAACCGTGCCTTCGCGGGCGGTTTCGATGCACAGGCCACCGGCGCTGATGCGTATGCCCTGGGCCGCGGCAGCCGCGCCAGTGGCATCGACTCCATCGCCTTCGGTCGTGACGCGCAGGCGTCCTTCAACGATTCGGTGGCACTGGGTCATAACTCGGTGACCGCCGCTGCCGTAGGCACCCCGAATGCCACGGTCGACAATGTCACCTACAGCTACGCCGGTACCCAGCCGGGCAGCACGGTGAGCGTGGGCACCGACACCATCAAGCGGACCCTCACCAACGTGGCTGCCGGCCGCGTGAGCGGCACCAGCACCGATGCCATCAACGGCAGCCAACTGTTCGGCACCAACCAGGCCGTGACCGCACTGGGCAACAACCTGGACAGCGCAGGCACCAGCATCGCCTCGGGCCTGGGTGGCAACTCGTTCTACAACGCCGGTACCCATCAGGTGGTCACCCGCCTGCAGCTGGGCAACACGACCTACAGCAACGCGCAGGACGCGCTGACCCGTGCTGCCAGCGGCATCAACCTGACGGCCCAGGGCGCCAACAGCACCAACGTCGGCCCGACCAGCCCCGTCGGCGCCACGATGGATCTGCGTTCGGCCAACAACAACATTGGCGTCAGCAAGGCCGCCAACACCAATACCGTCGAGTTCGCCCTGGCCAACAATCTTGACCTGGGCACCAACGGCAGCGTCAAGACCGGCAACACCCTGGTCGACAACGCCGGCGTGGCCGTGACCAACGGTGTCGAAAGCACGCGCATCACCGCCGGTAACGTGGCCGTGGGCAGTGGCGCCAATGTCACCAACGTGGGCCCGACCAGCGTGACCGTCGGCGGCGCCAACCCGCTGGTGGTCAACGGCGGAACCGGTACCGTCAACGGCCTGGCCAACACGTCGTTCAACCCGAACAGCTTCACCAGCGGACAGGCCGCCAGCGAAGACCAGCTGAAGCAGGTCAACGATGCAGCCACCGCCGGTTGGAACGTGACCGACGCCAACGGCAACACCGCCAACATCGGCCCCAACGGCCAGGTTGCCTTCACCGGTGATGACAACCTGACCGTCGCACAGACCGGCGCGGACGATGCCGGTGTGGTCGGCATCACCCTGAAGAAGCAGATCGATCTGGGTACCGCCGGCAGCGTCACCACCGGCAACACGCAGGTGAACAACGACGGCGTGGTGGTGGATGACGGCGTCTCGTCTTCGTCGTTCGGCGCAGGCAACATCGCGGTGACCGATGCGAACGGCACCACGGCCATCGGCGGCAGCAGCATCACCGTCGGCGGGACCAGCCCGGTGGTGATCAACGGCAGCACCGGCACGGTGAATGGCCTGACCAACAAGAGCTTCGACCCGAACAACTTCACCAGCGGCCAGGCCGCCAGCGAAGACCAGCTGGCCTCGGTCAGCCAGACCGTGAGTGCGGGCTGGAACATCAGTGCCGATGGCCAGAACGCCTCCAAGGTGTCGGCCACCAGCCCGACCGGCAGCGACGTGGACCTGCGCAGTGCCGATGGCAACGTGGTGGTGAGCAAGACCGCCAACAGCAACGACGTCGAGTTCGCGCTGGCCAAGGACATCGACCTGAGCGCCACCGGCAGCGTCACCACCGGCAACACCGTGGTCGACAATGCGGGCGTGGCGGTGAATGACGGGGTGTCGTCCACCACCGTAACGGCAGGCAACGTAGGCGTCAGCGATGGCACCTACAGCACCGCCATCGGGGCAACCCAGATCAGCGTCGGCGGCCTCAATCCGCTGCTGATCAACGGCGCCACCGGCACCATCGGCGGCCTGACCAACACCACCTTCGACCCGGCCAACTTCACCAGCGGCCAGGCCGCCAGCGAAGACCAGTTGAAGCAGGTCAGCGACGTGGCATCGGCGGGTTGGAACGTCACCGATGCCAACGGCAACCAGGCCAACATCGGGCCGAACGGCGTGGTCACCTTCACCGGTGACAGCAACCTGGACGTGGCACAGAGCGGCGCGCAGGATGCCGGCGTGGTGGGCATCACGCTGAAGAAGAA